>ERZ859923.202-NODE-202-length-44840-cov-8.541052_pt1 | contig 44840 bp, 40 predicted proteins | sample MGYA00510116_ERZ859923 | MGnify/ENA primary metagenome ERZ859923 (study PRJEB30046, sample SAMN00715168) | human gut metagenome | study: EMG produced TPA metagenomics assembly of the A metagenome-wide association study of gut microbiota in type 2... | reverse complement strand
CAAAGCTACAACCAAACCTCAAAGTGTAAAAGGTGCATTTCTTCGAATGCTTACTTTAATTTTATTGAGGAAACCCCAATTCCTTCAGCTATTATTAATTCCAATCAGGTAAATACTGAGCAGCTGAGGAATATGGCTATCACCAAAGACTCTCCATGCCCATGTGGAAGTGGGAAAAAATATTGCGAATGTCACGGAGGCAACATTCGCAATATCAGAAGACGTAGAATTTAATTCATCTCTTCAAACGGAACTAATTCGTTATTGATAAATAGTAAAAAAGATAGAGAACCATCTTTTTTCTTTATTATCAATAACGGATTATTTGTGTTGATTTCATCATCAGCTGATTTTGCAGCTATTGAGTCAAACAAATCCGATGAATATGAATCATTTTCATAATCAGAATATGCATAATCTCCTATGTAGTCGATAATGCCTTTGGAGGTACTGTAAGCATCATTCAATTTTTCCTTAGCAGATGAATATTCTACTATGTGGGTAATCATAATTTGTTTACCGTCAGCGCTATAGCACCCTAAAACATAACCCAAATAACTACCATCTGTCTTAGTCATTTCTTTGGCATCCAAAATAGTTTCTTCCGGAATATTCAAATATATATTGTAATCTTTCAGTTTGTATGTATGGATATAATCAATGAGTATTCCATTATTACAATGACTAAGAACATAACTATGCATAATTTTTCCATCATTAATGGTACTATCCAATCTCCTGATACAACAGTTGACAAGAGATGCAATATCAAAATATTTAGCTAAGAATGTAGGAGAATAACATCCGCTACCTTCAACATAAAAGTTTTTTGTATCCTGTTCAATACGTGACAAATAAGCTTTTCTCAGTTCAAAAGCATTTCCATCAGCGTTTGTGGTACATACCAGTTCATTTGCATGATTTGTGATGCATAAACTTATAAGTTCTTTTTCAGGAACTGCATAACTTAGAAAATGTAGCATTTCATTACTTCCAGTACAATCTATAATCATATCAAAGTCTTGAATTTCCTTTAAGGATTCTTCTTGACTTTTATAGTTTACATTATCATAAAATGAGCCTTCTACATATTCATTATAATTGACATTATGCATAAACCAATAACCATGTGCTTTAATTTCTTTGGCTTCAATAAAAGGGTTAATAGATCTTATCTTTTTTGCTATTGCTTGAACTTTACTTTCACCTAAATCAGCCAAAGAGTATGTGCTACGACATATATTTCCTGGTTCAATAATATCACTATCCCATAGCCCAATTTTATTTATTCCGCTATGAACAAGACTTTCGGCGACCATTGAGCCAATTGCTCCAAGACCAACAATGGCTATACGTTTTTCTCTTAAATTATTACATAAGCAGCCACGACCAAAAAACATAGATGAGTCTATCGATTGTACACTCATATATCTAAGAGGTATTCTGACATCACGACTAACTGAAATATGTCTTACCCCTAAATTATAATCTATAGACTCTGCCTTAACTGCAATATAATTAGTGTAGAAGACAAGCCATTTAATCTCATTACCATCTTTAAATCCAAAAGCAAAGTGCTTAAACCGATATGACTCATTTATGTTCTCTTCTTCATCATCATAACAATCACCAACTTTCATTGGTTCTATTTTCACACCATTGTTATTATGGATAGACGGTTCTATTTTATCTAAATAAGATAAAATTAAGTTCTTATGAATAGGAAAAACCCTTGTTTTACTCTTATTATCACAAGCACTTCCTATATAAGATACTTCTTTATCAAGTTCCTCACGAATCTCATTAATTTTTCGCAATGCTTCATCCTTTGAAAGACTAATACCATGCCATCTTGAATTATCTATAATTTTCCATGCACCACTTGTTTCAAAATCTTTTAGAATATGCATACAAATTTCATTGTTCCAAGCATAATTCTCTTTTAGTTTAAGAAAGTCATCTAATACATCAAATGATTTAGGAAATTCATCAACAATAATGTATGGTAACTTATAGTTTGTAAAAGATTGTTTACCATTGAATGCATAAAACCGATTATCCGGAGTCTTAATGCAGTGTAGATAACCTAGTTTATCGGGGAAATTATCAGCATTCTTTTCAAAATCTCCCACAAAAGTAAAAGTTGCATTCGACCTGAATTCTTTTACTTCATCAGGATTCTCCCATTCATATGCATTAGCTAATGCTAAAGCACTACGAACAGAAGGATCTTCTATTACGGCAGGAAGATCAGCACGCATCTGTCTAGTTATCCATTCTTTAAGACGCGATATTTCTTGATTAAGCTGTTCAACTACACTCTCAGCGAAAGGAGTATTTAAACAAAACCAATCACCATATTTTATTTTTCCATTATGAATTAAATGAGGATAACCACTTAAAGACTTAGTTCTAAATGTTAATTTACTATGTGGAAAAGTAAAGGGTATTTCTACTCTTATGATAAGAGGATGAATCGTATTCTTAACTTCTACCAAACCAACATATATATTTTTTTCGTCCTCATCATCAGACTCCTTAAATACCTCAACTAAATTAAAGTCAGGATGATTTTGAAAGTATGAGGTAAAAAATAAAGCATCTTTATAGTCAAACATAATATTAGAAGAAATTAAGCATGTCCTCTTGGTGAAGGAATTGTTGTTGTTGGACGTTGTGTTGAAACGGTAGTTTCTTGTTTTTTTATTTCTGGCTTATTTGGTGTTGTACGTAATGTGATTTTCTTAGAAGAACCAATTCCGTTGAATGAAGGTTTATTTTCCATAATTATCTTATTTATTGTTTCTACAAATATAGGTATTCTTTTTTATGTATTAGTTCTTTCTTTGATTATAAATGCATTACAACTTTAAAAAAGATTTGTTGAATAGGATATTTCTTTGAAGGCAAACTCATACAATAATCTACATATCTATTCTAATTAAGTTACTACTCCGTAGAATAGAAATAGATTTATCTGTAACTTTTTTAGTCTAAACACCCCGATTAACCTAATAAAATTTCTCTGAATATTCCGGTTAATCCAACCAATATTATAAAACTGTTGTGCATTTCTTACCTGAAAATCTTGGTTAATACATTTGTCACAAAATCAATCAATCAATACTTGAAATGATACAAACTCCGGTTATAGTGACATTCGCCAATCAGAAGGGAGGTGTAGGAAAAACTACCCTCTGCGTCACCTTTGCCAACTATCTGGTGACAAAGGGTGTTAGAGTTGTGGTAATAGACTGCGACTTCCAGCACTCCATCATGAAGTGCCGAAAGGCCGACATCAGAAAATACGGTGAACAGGAAATGCCATACGAGGTATGGGCATACGAAGCCAACGACAAAGCGATGATGACTTCCCTTATGGAGAAGCTGCACAATGATCCAGAAATTGACGTTGTTCTGATGGACACACCGAGCAGTCTGAAAGCGGAAGGGCTGATACCCATGTTTGTCAACTCGGATATCATCATTGTTCCATTTCATTATGATCTGGTAACCGTTCCGTCCACGGCCAGTTTCCTCATGTTTGTTGACCGGCTGAAAAAGGCTGTCGGTGAAAGGATGAAGGCCAGACTCTTCATTATTCCCAATCTGAATGACGGAAGAATCGGCAAGCGTTCCGAACTGCTTATCTGGGACAATGCAAGGGATACCTTCTCCAACTACGGATACGTCACTGCGAAGATTCCCAAACGTGCGGACATGGAACGGTTCAGCACCATGGCGGCACTGGATATGCAGGCCACTATCGTTACACCGGTCTTTGACAAAGTCTATCAGAGTATCTTTGATACACTTCAACCGATAAGGGAAAAAGAACTCAAAGGCATACAGCTGACGGAAAATCTGAATCCCAAGCCTAAGAAGAAAAAGAAGGCACAGCTGTCTGATGAAGCATCAAATGACAATACCGGCCAATCTGAGACTAGTTCTTCAGAAAATAGCAGCGGTAATCAGAACAAAGAACCAGAATAAACAGTAAAACTTCAATAACCATAGCACTATGAGTAAGGATATACCGGAAATAGATGACCTGACAAGAGGCATCAATGATTCAGAACTTTTATTGACGCAAGATACCGTAGGAACTCAGGTTGAACAAAAGGGAAATAATAATGAAGCACAGGAAAAGGATACTGCTGTTTCCCTTTCGGATACAGGATGCTGGGATGACTTCATGGAATTCCTGCAATCGGACAGTTCAGGAACGGACAAAACAGAAAGGCTTGTCTGCAAACTTGACCGTGACCTTGCGGATTCACTGGACGACTGCGATATACATGGCAGATGCCGTTCTGACCTGGTGAATGCCATCGTAAGGGCATTCTTCAAGTCATACCTGCCACGTCTGGCAGAATACAGAAGGGAAAAGAAATCGTTGTTTAACAGTTATAATCTGTAAGTTATGAAAAAGACTGACTGGACTGACAGGATGCTGGCCACTCTTGTCGAGCTGTATCCGGTAGAGACCACAGCCTATACCGCTGCCGTTCTCAACCTGAGCGAATCGACCGTCAAGCTGAAAGCCCGTGAACTTGGACTTGTAAAAATGGCCAAATCCAGATGGATGGAGCGTGCCGACTATATCAGAAACCACTTTCAGGAGTGTTCCTTCTCTGAGATAGGGAAAGCTCTCGGCATTACCCGGATGAGTGTCGGACGCATAGCCGCTGCACTCGGGCTGAAACGTAGCAGTGAAGAAAAGCACCTGATTTCCTCACGTATACGTACCCAGATGGTAAAGAGGGAAAGACGGCGTATCGTCTTCGGACTGGAACCCATAACCGGTATCCGTGTCATTTCAAACAGGGCAAAGGTAAGGGTGCGCTCAAACATGAAGTCAAACGGATACATCATCAGTGAGGAACACAACGTGATTTATTATACCGGCACTACGGAACGCAGGGAACGTCTGGAAAGCCGGGGTATCAGACTGGGACTGCATATCCTTCCGCTTCCGCAGGACAGTTCCGCTCTTTCTTCCAACATCATATTACAACAGCCATGCAGTACGGACAGATAGTATTCCTTCTCTTCGTGGCAATGGTATTCTACTATGCAGCAATGATTTTCATGGACTTCCAAAGGGCAAAGGCTGCACAGAATGCCGAGCAGGACAGCCAAAAAGAAGAGGACATTGACATATCGGAAGAGGCACGAAGCTTCAGGCCGATAAGAATAAACCGGGATGAGCCTGAATCAAAAGAAGAAAGCTCAGAACAGAATAATACTGAGAATCCCGAACCTGAAAATGAAAAAACTGAATCTGACGGTACAGAGAAATCTGCATCCCAATCAGAATCTTCCAGACACGTTTACCGGGAGGCCATCATGACTGACGGCATTCTGGTTGAGAATATCATTCAGGAAATAAACCGGCTGGCAGAGACCGGTACCAGTGATCTCGGTGCCGTTATCTTCAGCTGTGAGAATGCCTGATATATATACCGTTCCTTTAGTGACATCTGTTTCTTTGGCGATGAAATCCTTTAACATTATTCAGAAATGCAGATAATAAAGAAAAATGCCCGGAATCTTACGGAGCGTTTCATCGGTTCAAGTTTTGGACAGAAGTGTGTGGTGGCGGCAATTGCACTTGTTATTTCCACATCCAATGCAATGGCAGGAAGCAAGGGTGCAGCTGGTTTTACCAAGGCCACTCAGGAAGTCAGTTCCTACCAGACCCCGGTATCGAACCTGATGAAGGCCATTGCAGCCGTTATCGTTCTGGTCGGTGCCTTCAATGTCTATTTCAAGATGCAGAACGGAGACCAGGACGTGAAGAAAACCATCATGCTTACCATCGGAGGCTGTATCGCATTCATCGCACTTTCGGAAGCTCTTCCGCTGTTCTTCCAGTAATCCTTTCCCGGCATGACAATGAATCAGGAAGGATACCCTGTGTTCAAGGGATTGCAGAAACCGCTGGAGTTTATGGGCATACGTGGCCGTTTCCTCACTCTGGCAGCGGCAGCCATAGGCGTATCATTCGTAGGCTTCATCGGTTTCTCAATCGCCTTGGGAAAGATTGCAGGATTCATAGCCATGATGGTCATGGCACTGGTGGGACTGATAACAATCTACATCAAACAGCGTGGTGGACTCCACAACAAAAAAAGGGCAAGAGGTATCTATATCTACAGAAGCCTGAGAAAAGAACAGTAAATCACTTTATACAGTATGGCACACAAAAGGAAAAGAATTTTTGACGGACTCTATGCGCAGCTGGAGGAGACGGACGGCAATGTCGTGCTGTTCTCGGCCAGAGGCGAGCCGTCCGTTATCTTTGAGATAACCAATCCGGTCCAGCAACTCTGTACGGATGCGCAGCAGTACATGCTGTTTCATGACGTGCTATCAAATATCCTTCAGACCATCGGTGAGGGATATGCACTGCAGAAGCAGGATATTCTGTGCAGACAGGCATATCACCATGACGTGTCGGATGATGCGGAGTTCCTGACAAGGAGTTATTTCAGATACTTCGAGGGAAGGGAGTTTACAGAGATACGGACTTTTCTTATTCTCACCCAGGAGGCACAGAAGAACCAGTTCATCCAGTACGACCCGAAGAGATGGCTCGATTTCCATTCCAAGGTATCAAAGACGGATGATATTCTGACGGAAAAGCATATCCGGCACAGAAAGCTCGGCAAGGAGGAAGTCAGCGAGTACTGCCACCGTTTCATGGCATTCCAATTCCGGCACGGACCGTTCTCGATGACCAACTTCAAGGCTTCGGACGAATATCTCAGGACAGGTGACCGTATCATCCGTTCCTATCCGCTGGTGGACATTGACGAGATAAACCTGCCTTCCATGATAAAGCCGTACACGCAGATGAACATCAACGGCTACGGTATCGCAACCGACCTGCTTTCTTTTCTTACCGGCGTCCCCTACTCGGACTGTGTGGTGTTCAACCAGGTCATTCAGATACCGGGACAGAGGAAGCTGCTGCGCAAGCTCCAGGCCAAGGCGAAACGTCACGGTTCCATGCCGGACCCGAGCAACCGTATTGCAAAGGTCGACATTGAGGAAGTGCTGGACAGGCTGGCCGTTGACAGTACCATGCTTGTGTACTGCAACTTCAACATTCTGGTGAGCTGTCCCCCTGACAAGGTTACTCCGGTAACTTCCTTTCTGGAGACAAAGCTGTACGAGTGCGGCATCATGCCGTCAAGAACGGCCTACAACCAGCTGGAACTTTTCATGGACTGTTTTCCCGGTAACGGCTATGCCTTCAATCCGGACTATGACCTGTTCCTGACTCTCTCTGATGCAGCACTGTGCTTTTTCTTCAAGGAGCATCTGAAGGAGTCTGAGGACACACCGCTGACTACATACTACACCGACCGTCAGGGACTGCCTGTATGCATCGACATTACCGGCAAGGAAGGCAAGAAGAAAATGACGGACAATGCCAACTTCTTCTGTATCGGTCCTTCAGGTTCCGGCAAGTCCTTCCACATGAACAGTGTGGTACGTCAGCTGCTGGAACAGAATACAGATGTGGTCATGGTAGATACGGGTGATTCCTACGAAGGTATATGCGGATATTACAAGGGTACATACATAGCCTACTCGAAGGAGAAGCCCATTTCCATGAATCCGTTCAAGGTCACGAAGGAGGAGTACGAGCTTAATTTCGGGGAGAAGAAGAACTTCCTCAAATCGCTGATATTCCTGATATTCAAGGGTAACGCATTTCCGACAAAGATTGAGGACATGCTTATAAACCAGACCATCGTGGAATATTACGAGGCCTATTTCAATCCGTTTGAAGGGTTCAGCGACAGTGAGCGTGAGGCATTGAGACAGAAACTGCTGGTAGCTGCCAAGATGGAGGATGACTATGAACAGTATACGCACAGCATGGAGGACATCGACAGACAGATAAATACGGAAGAGGTTCAGGAGAAGGCTGAAAGCCGTGCCCTGCTGCTGCCTTCCGAAGTACGCCGTCTGAAGCTTATCCGACAGTGCCGCTCACTGACTGCTCTGATAAATGATGAAGCGGCCACAGAATCGGAAAAGGAACGTGCACTTGCCATCATAGAAAAATATAAAAGGGAACTTTATAACAATTCCATGCTGATTAAGATAGACAGGCAGATTGACCACATGGAGGAACAGAAGCGCAGGCTGAAGGTTCAGGAACTATCGTTCAATTCCTATTACGAGTTTGCCCTGGAGCGCATACCGCAGATTACACAACTGGAGAAAATCAGTTTCAATATACATGACTTTGCGGCCATACTGAAACAGTTCTACCGTGGCGGCGAGCTGGAGATGACGCTGAACTCCGACCTGGACATCAACCTGTTTGACGAGCGTTTCATTGTATTCGAGATTGACAAGATAAAGGATGATCCGGTGCTATTCCCGATTGTGGTACTGATTATCATGGACGTGTTCCTGCAGAAGATGCGTATCAAAAAGGGACGGAAGGCTCTTATCATTGAAGAGGCATGGAAGGCAATTGCTTCACCTACCATGGCGGAATATATAAAGTATTTGTATAAGACCGTCCGGAAGTTCCACGGAATAGCCGGTGTGGTCACACAGGAGCTTAATGACGTGATTGATTCCCCTATTGTGAAGGAGGCCATCATCAACAACTCGGATGTGAAGATTCTGCTTGACCAGACCAAGTTCAAGGACAGGTATGAGGATATTGCAGCCATTCTGGGACTCACTGACATACAGCGTCAGCAGATTTTCACCATCAATGCGCTGAACAACCATGAGGGAAGAAGCTACTTCAAGGAGGTGTGGATTTGCCGGGGACAGCACTCGGATGTGTATGGTGTGGAGGAAGCACCTGAATGCTACTGGGCATATACTACTGAACGTACCGAAAAGGAGGCACTGAAAATTTATCTTGCCCGGTACGGTACGCTGCAGGAGGCCATCACCCGTATTGAGGAAGACCGCAAGGCGGATGGAGGGCTTCTGTATCTGGAATTTGCAAGAAAAGTCAACCAACATCAAAAAGTTATGTCACTATGGTAAGAACAGTATTAAGAATCATATCGGTTATAATGATTTCTGCATTTGTCTGCATTAATGCACATGCTGCCTGGAGAATCGTATTCGACCGCAACTGCCTGAAGATTGTCATGGCCAATACCGCTTCACAGAAACTTATCGAGGAGCAGCACAACCAGCGTGTGGATACCATCGCCGCCAAGAAACAGAAGGTGGAACTCTATACGGTAAGCATGGCTACCATGAAGGAACTCTACAAGCTGAGTATGGAGAACATATCCGGTTTCGGGACTGAAAGTCTTTATTATAAGGAAATAGGTCTGTGCGCTTTGGATATTCTGCGAAATGTTCCGGTACTTGTCAGCACGGTAAACAAGGCCAAATTTTCAAACAGGCTGCTCTGTCTGAACGAGCTCGGCAACCTTATAGCGGAAACCCAGCAGCTGGTCGGCAACTTTGTCAATATCGTGAACAATGCCAGGATTCCCAATCCGTTGCAGGGACAGGCAACTGCCGAGAAAAAGAATGACGGCTACAATCTGCTGGACAGGTATGAAAGGCTGACACTGGCCAACAACATCTATACTGACCTGAACAGGATACGCTACAAGGTGGAAGGGATGGTTCTGATGGCACAGTATGCTACTGCAAACGACCTATTCTTTGCCATAGATCCTGAAGGATGGGCAAATGTAGTGACCATGAAGAATCATGTGGGAAATCTTGTACAGGACTGGAACGGCCTGGTTGCTTCAAATTTTTAACCTTTCATATATCTCTGTCATGAAACTCAGGAATATAAGTATCATATCAGCCGGTATTATAATGCTGTTGCTGCCTGTAAAGGCTTCCGCTTTCATAATACCCAAAGACCTGCCGACCATCGAAGCACTCATTGCCCTGCACAAGGCCATAAAGAAGGACGAGGACAAGGCACTGACAAGGGTGGCCACAAGCTATGGCGAGCAGTCGCTCATTGAGAAGGGTGCGGAAAAGTTCAATGATGTCAGGACCACTCTGGATACAAGGCTGAACAATGCCTATTCGTATCTGGTACTGGCCGGTGCCATTTCTTCAACGGCCAACTCACTGTATCAGCTGGTAACGGAATACAAGGACTTTACCGGTAATACTTTCAGCCATGTATCGAAGAAGCCTTTCGTGGCATGGTATTATGCCGATGCCAACGTGGCAATATCAAGGGAGATACAGCACTGCTACAGACTGTATGCATCCGTAGCCGCTTCGGGGATAAACCTGATGAAGGCTTCCATGGATGAAAAACTGAATCTGGTAATGACACTGAAGGCTTCCATCGACAGGGCAAGGTACATCATAGATAATGCCAACCTGTATTGTTTCCTTGTCACGGACTGCGGATGGAAGCCGGACTATATCTGGGAGATACTGAACTCCAATGTGAAAAATGAGATAGCTGAGCGTGTAATCAATAAATGGAATCAGGGATATGCAGGTTAGAATTATGTTATTGTGCCTGTTCTGTATGGCAGTTTCAGGTACAGTCACTGTTGCCAATGCCCAAAGCATAGTAAGTGACAGTGAAAAGCAGAAGCAGTGGAAGTCTATGGAAAACGGTCCGTGGGATTTTGCTCCTGACTGGTATTACTTTTTCCTGCATAAGAAATATTCCGGTGCGGAAATGTACTGGAAATGGGACTGGTTCAACTCCGGATTCCGTGTCCGTTTTAAGGAACCAAAGTCTGATGTGAAGCGTATCATGCCGGTGCGTGTGACTGCCGAAGAGACGCAGAGACAGAAAATCAAAAAAGTGGAGAGTGAGCGCAAATATATCGAGGAACTGTATAAGGAAGAACTGGCAAGGGAGGCTGACAGAAATGTTGACCTGATGTATGCCACCTACAAGGACGAGTTCAACCGTATGCAGGACTGTATCACGGACGGACTGCTCTATTGTATGCAGAAGAGTGACGGCAAGCTCCGCTATCAGGTGGACGAGCTGAGCCGCCAGAATGAAATACTCTGTGCGGATATAGCCTATATACATAAAACAGGTGTCGGCTATGGACTGGAGAACGCCAAGCGGCAGAAGGCATACGAGGAAGCCAAATCCAGGATGGCAGAACTGGTCAACAGGACTGCACACCTTTGTGCCGTTGCCGCTACACATTATTAGACATTCTCTATTATTGATGACAATTCAGGTAATAATATTAAACAAATAATAAAATCAAACATGAATCTACTGTTTATTCCGCTGACAATAGGACTTCCGGCCATTGACGAAAGTCTGGAAAAGCTGCTGACGGCCATGGAGACATTTCCAAATGTGGCCGTTCTCGGTGATGCCGTTTCAATGGCAAAGGCTCTCGGTCTGTGCCTGGCCCTATGTGTCGGTTCATACGAATGCTGGATGATGATGCTCGGAAGGCGTGGTATGGATGTCATGAAGCTGTTGCGCATCATCGGCATTTCCCTGTGTATTTCATCCTCTTCATGGATATGCTCGGCTTTGCAGGTTCCGGGAAAGAGTCTGGAGTCCGCTACGTGGGCTATGGCAAAGGCAAAGAACAAGGAAGTGGCTGCCTTCGAGCTGAAGGTGGCACAGAAACAGAGTGAATATCTCGACAGGCTGAGAACCGTGCAGGACTCCATTGCTACAGCAAAGCAGGTGGCCGAAATCGGTCAGGATGCTGCATGGTGGGACAAGCTGATATATAATGTGGAGAATCTGGGCTCGACCATCAACAACTACGCACAGAGGGCTGCCGTGGCGGCTGAGACGAAGGTCAGTGAATGGATAAACGATGTAATACGCTTTGTCGGGGAACTGATTTTCCAGATGTCGTATTACGGGATGCTCGTGGCTCAGAGGATTTTCATGGCCATCATGGTCATATTCTGCCCTATCATGTTTGCCCTCTCGCTGGCACCGCCATGGAACTCGGCCTGGAGCCAGTGGATGTCCAAGTTCCTTTCCCTCTCGTTATGGGGATTCGTGACCTATATGTGCATCTATTATATAGACTTCATCCTTCTTTATAACCTGCAGCAGGATCTGGTGGCATACGACCATCTGCTTCATGGCTCGGTCAACTCATGGGAACAGATTGGCGCACTGGGACTGCAGGGAATAGGCTCCAACTGTATGTATGCCATGGGTATGCTCGTGGGTGCCTATATCATACGCTTCGTTCCAGAAGTGGCTTCATGGCTGATTCCGGGAGGTGTAAGTTCAGGTACGGGTTCCGTTGCCGGTTCGGCTGCAATGGGCATCACTTCGGCTGCAGGTGGTATGGCTGGAAGTATGGCAGGTTCTGCCATGAAAGGAACAGGTTCGGCTGTCAGGTCATTAGTCAAATAACTTCAAATCTTTTTACAATATGCTTATTGAATCCCTTGCACAGAAAACCAGACTGGCCATGATGACAGTCTTTGCAGTAATCGGAGGCTGTACCGTCATCTGTGCCTTTACAGTCTGGTGCTGCATTTCCCTTGTCAACGAGGAAAGGCAGCAGATTTATGTACTTGACGGAGACATTCCGTTTCTTGCCGAGCGTGCACGGCTGGAAGCCAACTTCACCATGGAGGCCAAGGCGCACATACAGCTGTTCCACCAGTATTTCTTCAACCTGCCGCCCGACAACGACTATATCAAATGGACGGTAGGGAAAGCAATGTATATGGCTGACGGGACTGCACTGAAACAGAAACAGGCCATGGACGAGAACGGTTTCTACTCTGACATCATTTCCTCTTCGGCTGTCTGCACCATCATGTGCGACTCCATTCAGTTTGACGAACATGAACGGAAGTTTACCTATTACGGTACGCAACTTATCAAGCGCAGGACCAGGGACATCAGACGCTCGATGGTGACAACAGGCTACATCGAGTCCGTGCCCAGGACAAGGAACAATCCGCACGGTCTGCTCATTACCGGCTGGAGGACTCTTGAAAACAGGGATTTGGACTATTGATATACGGATATTATGAAATCATTCAGAAAAAAGATACAGGAAAGCCGTCTGAAAACGCATCTGCTTGTCAGGTCGTGGTTGCAGCCCAAACTGGGTGTCATCGGAACAAGATACCGTCTGGCCGCAAGAATCAGACTGGCCAACAGATGGGCGGCAAAGCATCCGAAAGCTACATTCACAGGTGTGGCAGGGACATTGCTTCTGCTGCTCGTCAGTACCGTTGCCATAGATTCCGGCAACGGAAAACAGAGTGAGCCGGATGTCAGTTCGATTGCCAATATGGAACCGGTGTTTCAGGGATTCCGTACCATCCAGGCAAACAAGGACATTCATCGCAGTGTATTGACGGACATGACGGTGAAGGGACAGTTACTGCGTCATGAACTGGACTCCATGATTGCCATACCGGTTAAGAGCCGTGAGGATTCCTTGCGGATCATCCTCAAATACAGGCAGCTGGAAAATATAGTCAAATCCATTAAAAACAATGATAACCCATGATTAAGATTAATTTCAAACAGCCCAAGTATATCTTTCCGCTGGTCATATTCGTTCCGCTGTGCGCACTGGTATACTTTGTGATGCAGACTTTCTCCGGCGGTGAGGAGACTGCCGGAACGGTAGCTACAGACCGTATCAACATGGAGCTTCCCCAGGCCAATGCCGAGGAAGCCGGAGACAAGATGTATGAGATGTCCAGACGTTTCGGTGACGAGGATGCCTTCACAGCCGTCAGCGGTATCGGGGAGGAAGAACAGAAGAAGGAGGAACTGGAACACGGTTACAGCGAGGAGGAACTGAACCGTCTGGATGCGGCTGAAGCTGAAAGACAGCGGCAGCAGCAGGAGCTTGAAGAACTGGAGCGTTCGCTTGCAGAATCAAGAAAGCATATCAATTCATATGCCTACGGTAACGGTCCTTCGGAAAATGGTGGAACGGGTTACGGAGGCATGGGTTATTCCTCACAGGACGAGTTTGCACGTGAGCTTGAAGAGATTCAGCGAAGGAGCTATGAACGGCAGAAGGCCATTGAAAGCGGACTGGGTATCAAAGACCCGGAAGCAGAGGAAGCGGAAAGAAAGCACAGGGCTGATTCCATAGCTAAAGTACGTCAGGAGGAAAGGGAACGCAACCGTCCGAGTCTGGTAATCAAGTCTGATGACACCAATGCCGAGAGGTTCAATACGGTTACTGCTCCGGATGAATTTGCCGAGAACAAGCTGATACGTGCCATGATTGACCAGACTACAAAGGCGCATGAAGGTACACGTCTGCGGTTCAAGCTTCTAGACGATGTGACGGTAAGCGGCACAAGGCTGAAAAAGGGTACTTACCTCTATGGAACGGTAACAGGTTTCGGACAGCAGCGTGTCAGGGCTTCCATAACCAGTATCCTTATCGGCGACAGGTTCATCAAGGTCAAGCTTTCTGTCTTTGACAATGACGGTATGGAAGGTTTCTATGTTCCTGAATCGGCTTTCAGGGATTTCATGAAGGATGCAGGTTCCAATACGGTACAGCAGAATATAAATTTTGAATCCAGTGACGGTTACGGTACAGGTATTTCTACGGAGGCCATTGCACTCCAGTCACTGCAGAACATGTACAACTCTGCAACTTCTGCCATATCTTCCAATATCAGAAAGAACAAGGCGAAAATCAAGTACAATACCATTGTTTATCTGATAAACTCGGAGGATGCACGCTGATATATCTGAATACAGCAAAGAAAATTATAGTAACATTTTAATATTCCAATATGAAAACCAGAATTTTTCTGATAATATGCCTTATCACAGGCATAGCCGTACATCTGTCGGCCAACGAGAAGATATACATCAACCGGGAAGTGACTACGCACATTGTCATGCCCGAGAACATAAAAATGGTGGATATTTCCACTACTAAAATTATAGGCAACCAGTGTACAGACAATATCGTCCGCATCAAACCTTATATGGAGAATGATTCCATATCGTCTTCCGAAGGTTACAGGGAAAATGAACTTCTTGGTACACTTACCATTATCGGTGAGCGTCATATCGCACAGTATGACATCCTCTATACCGAATCACCCAAATATGCTTCTACCATCTACAATGTATCCTACAATGAGACACAGTCATATATCAATCCGGAGGTTTCCATGCCGATGGCTGAGATTGCACGATATGCCTGGGCTGTCTATGGAAGCAGGAGAAAGTTCAACCAGATTGTATCAGACAAAAACGGAATCAGGGCATACATCAACAACATCTATTCCATCGGTGACTATTTCTTTCTGGACTATACGCTGAAGAACAGGACCAGGATTGCATACGATATAGAGGAAATAAGGGTAAAACTTACTGACAAAAAGGAGACCAAGGCAACCAATTCACAGACCATAGAGCTTACTCCGGTATTCTCCATGAACAACACCCGTAAGTTCAAAAAGGACTACAGGAACGTGCTTGTGATTCCGAAGCTGACTTTCCCTGAAGAGAAGGTGCTCCGTCTGGAGATTTCCGAGAACCAGATAAGCGGACGTGTGGTGGTACTCACCATCGAGTATGAGGACATTCTCAATGCGGACGGCTTCGACTCGGATATTCTGGACGATGCCGACTATTACCCCTACTATTATATTGATCATTCCATAAAAAGATAGGCCATGAAGAAGATTCTGTTCATTCTGTTTTGCTCGGTTGCATCCATCGGTGCATCGGCACAGACCGGAAAGGTTTCCGTCAATGCCGGATTCCTTTTTCCAAGTACGCTGAATGCCACTTTGGGTTATGAGTATCCGCTTTCATACGGAAATGCGGTCGAAGTATACGGTGAGGTCGGGAATCACTGGCAGAAGCCGGTATGTCACAATTTCTGGAAAGGTTATTTCTGGGATGGCGGTATAGTCTATAAGCACCGTCTGGCACGGTACAAGAACGGTATGATGCGCCTTCGTCTTGGGCCTCAGTTCGGTGCGGTACAGAAGAAGTTCTTCTTCGGACTGGAGGCCGGATTTGAATACAGCTATGTGTTCCGCAGCGGACTGGAGTTTTCTGTCATACAAAAGAACAATGTGAACTTCCTGCATGGGGATACCTTTCGCAACGGTCTGCTGTTGGGTATAAAGGTTCCATTTTAGTAAATTCATATACAGTTAGAGCGTATGGCATTTGAGGAGACAAAGGAACAGCAGCAGATGTACAACTACTTCAGGAGTTGCATCTATATCTTTCTTATTATTGAAATCATCATGAACCTGCCTGTTACGGCAGACAACAGGGTTACGCAGTTCGTACTCGACCTGCTGGCACGGTTCAGGGTATTTAATTCCGTATCAGGATGCAAAGTGGCTGAACTGATATGCATCTGTATTGTCTGTATCGGCACAAAAGCAGAAAAGTCCCTGAAGTTCAATGTAAGGACAATGGTCATCTATCCGGTACTGGCCGGTCTGACACTTGTAGGGCTTTGTTTTGTATTTCATGGCATGAGTTTCGGGTTCAGCTGGCTGGGATTTCCGGCCAACCGTCTTCTGTATGCGGTGTGTTCGGTAGTGGGTACCATGCTGGTGCATCAGGGACTGGACGGCATAGCAAAGTATTACAACTATAAGGTTGGTGAGGACCGTTTCAACTTTGAGAACGAATCGTTCCAGCAGTCGGAAACGCTGGTCAGCAATGATTACTCAGTGAACATTCCAATGATATACTACTGGAAAAAGAAGATGCACAGGGGATGGATCAACATCATCAATCCTTTCCGTGGCACGATTGTACTGGGTACGCCGGGTTCGGGTAAGTCTTTCGGTATCATTGACCCGTTCATCAGGCAGCACTCAGCAAAGGGATTTGCCATGATGGTATATGACTTCAAGTTTGTGTGACGAGCAAGTCATGTTGATGGCTGTTTAACTGAGTTAAACTCTGATTAAACCTATTGTTTCGTCAATAGTAGCCTAAGAGCAGGTGCGACATCAGTTGTGCTAAGCTGCTCTGAAAAGGTAACCCTCCCGAAAGGGGAAGAATGAACCGTGAGGGAATTTCAACGACCGCAAGCGTTATGCAGTCTGGGGGCTTGGCTCAATGGTATGGTTAGCGCAAGCGAACTGTTATTTAAAGGTCGTTAAGTCGAACAAGCCAAACAACGCTGATAGGCTTGAACCAAAAGGTAAAGCGGTTGGACATTTCTGTGAATTTTGGGAATGCACGAACATCAGAACCGCTGGCTGAGAGACAGAACCTAACCCATTGGTTTGGCATCAACATGGAACTCGGTAAGCCTATATATCTCCCACAAAGGGTAAGCAGACCGCAAGGAATGCCGAATGGTATGTAGGTATAAGATTGTGGAAAAAGCGAATGCCATTCTGTAACGGAATGGATAAGGATTAAGCCAATGTCACGTGTGTCATTGACAACATCATCCTCCACGAAAGTGGGCAGACTTCCACTAGGTAATTCTTTTACAAGATAACTTAAAGAACTTCTTAAAGGAGGAAAGCAAATGAACGAAAATAGAAATATTAAGTGTGCGCCTTCTGGCCGAAACCAAAGTTGGACCAGTATAGACTGGAACAAGGCGGAGGAAACGGTCAAGAAGCTTCAAGCGCGTATTGTAAAAGCTCAGAAAGAAGGTAAGTATGGTAAAGTGAAAGCTTTGCAATGGACACTTACCCACTCGTTTTATGCCAAGGCATTGGCAGTTAAACGGGTGACCTCTAACAGTGGCTCAAAAACTTCGGGAGTGGACAAAATATTATGGACAACACCTGAAAGAAAATACAGAGCCATTGCTACACTTAAGAGAAGAGGCTACAAACCTCAACCGTTAAAGAGAGTCAATATCAAAAAGAGTAATGGTAAACTTCGTCCTTTGGGCATTCCTACAATGACAGACCGTGCAATGCAGGCATTGTACCTAATGGCACTTGACCCTGTAGCAGAAACCATTTCGGACAAATATTCATTTGGATTCAGAAAGAATCGCTGTTGTGCAGATGCCATGATTCGTTGTCATACCCTCTTATCTCGTTCTTACTCACCTGAGTGGGTTTTAGAGGGAGATATAAAGGGATGCTTTGACCACATCAGCCATGATTGGCTTCTAAACAATGTCCCTATGGATAAAGAAATACTCCGTAAGTGGTTGAAATGCGGGTTTGTCTTCAAAGGAGAGGTTTTTCCAACGGAAGAAGGTACACCACAAGGTGGAATCATATCGCCAACTCTTGCTAACATTGCTCTGAACGGCATCGAAAAGGCTCTTTCGGGATTCAAGCAAACAACCCGTAATGGTGTTGCATATAATCCCAAAGTGAGTTTAGTACGATATGCCGATGATTTTATCATTACAGGTGCATCTAAAGAAATCTTGGAAAACGAGGTAAAACCTATTCTAGTCGAATTCTTCCAAGAAAGAGGGCTGGAACTGTCAGAAGAAAAAACAGTCATAACCCATGTTTCGGAAGGTTTTGATTTTCTCGGATTCAATATTCGCAAATATAATGGTACACTATTGACAAAACCGTCAAAGAAAAGTGTAAAGAAACTTACCGAAAAGGTGAAGGTTCTATTGAAATCGCACAGAGCAGTGAAACAAGAGGAAATACTTATGATGTTGAATCCAATATTGACGGGATGGTCAATGTACTATCGGTATTGCGCAGCCTCAGAAACTTTTAGAAAAACCGACCAAAAGATATTCAATATGATTTGGAGATGGTGTCTCAGACGCCATTCAAACAAATCTCTTGGGTGGATTAAAAATCGGTATTTTCATCGTGTGAATAATCGTGATTGGTGTTTCGGTATCGCAAAAGACAGTCCGAAGGGAAATACACATATCCTACTAACTCGTCTGTTTGATACCAAGATTACAAAATATCCCCAAATAAAAGGGGATGCAAATCCGTATGATGCAGAATGGTATGACTACTTCCTTGACAGAAATCTTATTCGTATGAAAGAAAGTTTGAAAGGAAGGAAATCCCTCATATTCATGTGGGAAAGACAGAACCAATGCTGTCCATTATGCGGAGAACCCATAACCAAAGACACACCGTGGCGCACGGTGATGCTGAACGTGGATGGTATATCCAAACTGCATCTTGCACATGAAACATGTTGTAAATCTCTTAACAAGAAAGGAGGACTTTCATGAGCGTGCTTCATAGAAGTATTGAATTGCTTGAGCCGTATGATGGGAAACTATCATGTACGGTTCTTAGGGGGGAAAGCGCCCGTAAGGGTGCTGACCTACCCGATCCGACACTTGCACAGACGCTTTTCTATCAGTACTGCAAGAACAGGAAAGCCGGTAAACTGCCTCAGAACTGCGGATTCCGTATAGTAAATTTTACCGATGTGGAATACTCCAACCGTATCAATCCGATTCAGCGGAAATATATCCCGGATTTGGCTGCCGCTTCTGAAACGGCGGCTACTCTTTTGGCCTCGCTCAATAAGGGAGGTGGAGAGAAGAAGGGCGGATCGGAAGCATTCTTCACTAATTCTGCAGAAAACTTCCTGGCTGCCATCATCTATTTCTTTGTAAACTTCCATCCGGTCGGGTTCAGGAACGGTAGGAAACTGAAACGTTTCATATCACTGGAGGGAAAGAAGCTGGAGATTGTCATACGTAACTGGGATGACTTCAATGCCATCGACAAGGACGGTAACGTGGTCCTTGACTTCGTGGATGAGAACGGCAATGATGTATCGACTGACGAGGACCGTATGTTTGTGGACCTGAACGGATACAGCTATAAGGACAGAACCGGCAGGAAGATTCTGATTCAAAGATGCTGGTATGAGGACGAGCATGACAATGAGGTGGAGCCGGATACCATAACCGGAGAGTACTCGGACATGCCGCATGTGCTTTCATTCCTCGGAAGGCCATACGACCAGGTCTTCAACATCCTGATGCAGGATGACAGGATTGCTTCACTGATGGCTCCTTTCAAGAGTGCATACGAGAACAAGGCCAATGACCAGTTGGAAGGTATGGTCGGTACACTTCGTGTAAATGCCGCACGTCTTGTGTCTCCGGAAGCTTACTGGGTATTCACCGGGGATGATTTCGACCTGAAGATTTCTGACAAGGCCAATCCGAGCTATCTGGTAATTGCCAATGACCCTGAAAAGGAACAGGTTATCGGCTCGCTAAATGCCTTGGTTCTGAACCGTCTGATTACAAGGGTAAACTCAAAAGGTAATATTCCGGTGAGCATCATCGTGGATGAGCTTCCGACACTGTACTTTCACAAGATAGACCGTCTTATCGGTACGGCCCGTTCCAACAAGGTTGCCGTAACTTTAGGTTTCCAGGAGCTTCCACAGCTGGAAGCTGACTATGGCAAGGTCGGTATGCAGAAGATTATCACCACCTGCGGTAATATCTTCATGGGTGCGGCACGTAACAAGGAGACGCTGGAGTGGGCACAGAATGATGTGTTCGGAAAGGCAAAGCAGACTTCACGTTCCATTTCCATCAACGACCACAAGGTATCAACCACAATCTCTGAGAAGATGGACTTTCTGGTTCCTGCAGCCAAGATTGCGGATATGGCAACAGGCTGGCTGGCCGGACAGGCGGCACGTGACTTTACGGCTACCGATGACAGTATGCTTGACCATTTTGACATCGAACAGTCGGAAGAATTCAAGACCACAAAGTATTTCTGCAAGACGCACTTTGACATGAAGAAGATTAAGGACGAGGAAAAGCACTATGTTTCTCTTCCTAAAATATATGAGTTCAAGAATGACAAAGAGAAGGAAATCCTGCTGAACCGTAACTTCAAGCGTGTGAACCAGGAAGTGGAGGATATGGTAAAGGAACTTCTCGGTATCAGCTAAACATATAGCCTATGAATATGACCTTAAAACCGGCATTCGGACTTAGCGGCAGTGCCCTGAAAGTCATTGCCATGATTTCCATGGTAGTTGACCATGTTGCTCTTTATCTGATGGAACACGGTACCCTATTATACGAAACGATGCGCTGTATAGGGCGCATCGCTTTTCCTGTGTTTGCCTTGCTGATAGCGGAAGGGTTTATTTATACCAGGAACAGGTACAGGTATTTCTTTACCCTGCTGGGCTTTGCCGTAATCAGTGAAATACCCTGGTATCTGCTGAATGGTGCTGACGGGACACATAATGTGATGTTTACTCTGGCTTTGGGTCTGGCCACACTCATGGTTCTTGAAAATCTTCTGCAACGTAGTCTGGTACTGGGATTTCTTTGGACACTTGGCATGGCCGGACTCGCTTTATGGCTTGGAGTGGATTATGAGTGGAGAGGTATTATTGTAATCGGTATCTTTTACCTTTATAATATTCTGCTGAATATAGATAAAAACTATCGCTATTCAAGCCTTATATTTTGTTATTTCATAATGAGCTATTATGGTATAATTGGTACAATCTTTGCCATTTATATAATATATCTATATAATACCTTTAGAGGATTTATAAATATGAGTACTTTAAAGTATATATTCTATTTATTTTATCCACTCCATCTTTATATTCTATTATTCTTTACCTAATATCTTTACATTAATATTCCCATCATAAAATAAGTCTATTTCATGTTCTGCAAATTTTTCTGGAATTTCTGGCATATCTTTAGATTTTGAAGTTATAATTCTACGCTCATAAATACGATGATATAATTTTACGTTATATATATTTAAAATAGCATCTACTATATCTTTTCTTAAGTAGAAGAAATGATCTGATCCATTTATAAAATATTCCGAAACTTTCTCATTATTATAATAGTATGTCATAGTTTTTAGGTCAAATGTAAGTCCAATTCTTCTTACTATTATCGGGTTTAAACAGAAAAAATTATTATAACTAAAACGATTTGTATTCCAACTAGAAAAATCATATTCAGCCATTATTGAAGGAAGAGAATCGTTATCAAAATCATCATACTCTTCCGTAAATTCTAGTAATCTCCAACCTAATTCTCCAGCAAATGCATGGTCATGGTCTATTACATCATGTATATAGAACTTAGAAACATCTTCTATTCCCAAATCTGATGGAACTAACTGGCTAGTTCCTGACATATATAGATTTGCATAGCGATTTTCTATATTTTGATTGCAGTATCCCTTTAACAATATCCAGTCACCTTCATTTCTTGGTAGTTTTTTTATAAAATAATTTCTCATATCCTCAATACTACTTGCTTTTATCCACTCAGGTAAATCTGATAAATTACGGGGCATATAACTTTTAGTTATTAGGGACCTTAAAGGTTTAAAACAAGGAGAAGAAGGATCAATATCAATAATGGATGAACGAAATGTTCCTTTATATTCATTCTCAATATATAAATTTAACATCATCCAGCCATATAGCTCCATTAAAGCATGACGCCCATACTTATAAGCATAGTTACACTTTTGATTTCTTCTATATTTAGAATTCTCGTTTTCTTTTGTTTGTAGTTCAGTATAGAATTCTTCATCATACCCTAATTCAAGTATTCTTGTTAATAGCATTCCAAATACTTCTTCCTCTGTAAAATTAGGATCATGCTTATATGAATAAGCATATAAAGGTCTGATATTAAATTTTTCATAATCATAATCATAAATCTGATAAAAAGAGAAATTTTCTATATCAGATTGCCTCCAAAATTCATCTCTATTTTTGTAAAGTATATTTCTATCATAACTCTGACCATATAAATCCTCCCCATAACTATACAAAGTTTCTAAATCGTCCAACAATACAATATGATTAGAATTATAATTAGCTAGATAATCCTCTAAAATAGAAATACAATTATTTATAGTCGATGTCTCCTTTGCTCTCAATCCAATACCTGTTACTATAGATATAATTGATTCAAATATAAAAGGATCTTTTATTGAAAGTAATTTCTGACAAAATATTAAATTACTATTATCTTGTTCAACCCAATAAAATAATTGAGAATGATATTTCTTTCGGTATTCCATATCTGTAATACCACATAAAAGAGTTGCAAGAGTTATAATATCTTCTATCTCAAAATGCTTAGTCCAATACCTATCTGATAATAAATCTTTTTCATGCTCTAAAACACTATAATTTGAAAATTGGAAATTCCAAAACAAATCAAACTCCTTAGACGTAAGATTAAGAAAGAAAGGTACGAACAGAGAAATATATTTTAGATTTGACTGATTATACACTCTTTTGAATAAACTGTTACATATTTTCTCTTTTATAGAAGAAGTGAGATTATTCTTTTCTATTAAAGTTATAAGAGCTTTTCGTCCCGATTCAGAAGCGATAATAATATCCAAATGGTCCATAGAAGATATTATAACATTCTCATTAGGCATAAGTTCATACCATTCTTTGTGAAATTTCAAAGGCACTAAATAGAATAAACTTTTGGATATATCTTCTGCTAATGTATGTCTGTTGATTCCATATAAATAGTCTTTATTACGTTCTATAAAGTTACAAAAGTCCTTTGCATCATTGTATTTATCCAATATTGATTTTGCAATATGATAGCCAGCAACCATATCATATGAAAACTGTATTTGTTCTTCATTTCCAACTCTATCTAGCAAAAAACACATACCTTCATCCAGGAATTTCTCAGTATCCTCTTCAAAAACAGATGCAAAATCAGTATAGAAATTTAAACAACGATTATTCCTTTCCCAAATTAGCTGAGAAATTTTATTGAGATTACTTTCAATTTTAAATCTTTTAAATCTATCACTTCTACCGTTGTGTGTGGCAATCATATTCAATAATTGTTCACTATAATCTTTCATACATGAAGCTAAAGAATAGTCATTTAATTCAAAGTCACATCTCCCACGATTAGTTATACAAAAAACTTTAAGAAGTAGAGGATTATTAAAAACACCACTACTGATAATATTTGTTGGATGTATATTGTATTTTTTAAAGTATCTTTCCGTCGCTTTGTCTAAATCTTTTTCTTCTATTCCATTTAGATGAACAAAATTATTAACTTCAGTGTATTTTTTACGTCCATATATTACTTCTATATACTCATCTTTCTCTCGACATGTGGTAATAAATAGAAGATTTTTTCTTTCTGTTATTTTTCTCCTTAAAGGTGGCAGTTCATCTTTCCAACGTTGTTCATTTGGTGCACTTTCATTTAATCCATCAATAATAATAGGAAACTTACAATGAAAGATTTCTCCCATAAAGTTCATGGAATCAAATATGTCATCAATCAAAGTTCCTTGTGGCAAGTTTAAAATCTCTAAAAGTTTACTCTCACAACTACTACAATTCCTAAATTGAGAACCAGTAAGAAATAATATAGGAAGCCCTCTATTTAACATGTTATTCGCAAGAGAACAAGCAAAATGAGTTTTCCCATAACCAGCTTCTGCAAATATAGAAAAATCCTTTTGGCATAACAGTTTGATTAGAGACCATAAACAATCATCTTTATCATCTGAACTTCCTGTCAATTTGTTTTCTAAAAAGTGTATACGATCTACTAACTCATGTAAAGAATAGTCAATATTATTTCTTTTATTCTTTTTCAACATTAAACCTATTTCTTTATTGAGCAAATCTACACGTTCTCTCCTCTTTACGACATACTCATTAATAAGGATAAATATTTCTTTTATATATTCAGGAGAATCTTTTAATATTGATAAGAATGAATATAATTGTTCTATTATATTATATCTAATATGTATATCATTAATATAGCTTTCCTTAAACGTATCTGATAGATATTCATATCCCCAAAGAGTTTCATCAAGAACTGTTTTTTTCTTATCGTCAATTAAGTGATTGTACAATGAAGTTATTCTATTACTTAAATTCTGCTGAGCTATATCTTCGTCAACAATGGATAATAATGACTTCTCAAATTCAGTTGGAGTATGAAGGTCAACGTCAAACTTAGTTTCCAAACATGACAATGTATCCTTTGATATTCGATCAAATAATTCTTTTCCAATAAATTTCACACCAAAATAGTACTGAAAAATACCATTATACCTGACTGGATTATCTATATAAAAATGTTCAAAGATGTCTTTATGCCATGATTCAAATAAACAATCATTCTTAATAACTTGAAGTTTTTCAATAAGGGTATCCCATTGTTTTTGCACAAAACAACCGGGACTACAAACAATCCATAATTTAGTCTTAGCACGATAATCAATAGTTTTTTCAAAACCTTTTACTAATTCACTTATATGGTTTGCATCTAAAGGTGAGTTTTCCTTATCTTTAACTGCTTTCCAATATTTAGCCTGCCACCCTATAACATCACCTATTGAAAAGTTTATTCCAGCATATTCTATTGGCTTATTTAATTCTATGTAAAATTCCGATCCAGGCGTATTGTAAAAATAACTAACAGTCCCACATTCGCCAAATTTGTGAATCGCAATGTGGAAACAAAATTTTTCAAATGACTTATCTTCATCATCTGGAAGTTGAGCCAATTTATCCCAATCTATTCTAACCGACATAGCAAGTTGTTATTTCTGGATAATATGAACAGCATCCACGGCATTGTTTATGCGAAGGACAATCTGCTCTTCTACATTTATTTTTGTTTTTTATACGGTAGACTTTTAATTTATCCAACCATATATCATAAAAATCATATTCTCGTAAATTAAACGAATCATGAGAATTATTACTAAATGAACAAGGTGAAACATTTAAATTGTGATCAATATATACGGAAAAAAATCCGCCTTCACATGTATCTATCAAATCTGAAGAAATATCTGTATGATATAATAGCATAGGAACAAAACATGCATCGAAACCTATTTTAGGTCTAATAATATTTTTTTGCCCTATTTTTTTTAAGAATTCATTCAAATTATAATCATCCTTTAAAATATTATCAATATTTGCTCTCCCAGCAGGTTTATATGTAAGAAAGATAATAGCATTAATGCCTTTAAAATATTTATTTTTCTCTCCACTAACAATACTTATGGCTTCTTTAATATTCTGAGACGAAAGTACATAATGTATATTGACTCTTATATTTTCCTTAATAAGTAAGGATACTTTATCAAAAAAAATATCATCAATTGAAGTTATTGATAATGCAACCGCCCCTATTTTATTTTTAAGTTCTTTACATAATTCAGAGGTTAAATTTAAACCATTTGTTGTAAAATTGGGAACAATGCCATGTTCTAAAGTCTTGTCAATAATAGATAAAAAATCAGGATGTTCTAAAGGTTCTCCACCGCCTATAGCGACTTGAAAAACATTTCCATATTTATGGTGATTCATAGAATCTAAAATATAGCAATAATCTTCAATACTCATAAATTCCTGATTAGGTTTACTATTCTTATAACAGAATGAGCATCCTTTTGTACAGTGATTTGATATAGAGATATCTGCTAATTCTGGAACTGGTGCAAAAATAGGATTATCATTTATTGTCTTACCCCAACGTAATGTTATTCCTGTTTTTGCATCTCCAACAAAATTATAGTTTCCAATGTGTCTTCTTAACATTAATACTGTTCTACTTGTGTTACGCCAAATCCATTTATTAATTCACTAAGTTTGTTTCTATAAATGAGTTCACCTCTTATATAGTTAAACAATTCCTCTTTATTCATTTTTAGAGGATCTGTATTATCTCCATTTTCTTCTAGCATTTGTTTTGTCATACACGTACCATCATCATCGGCAAACTCAATTAAGTAAGAATAGATTTCATGATTATGAAGATAATTAACAGTTCCGTTTTCTAATAAAAAGTCTCTAAGAGCTTCAGCCAGCCTAACTGTATCTTTCATTGTGTCTATTTTATCCCAATGTTTCAAGAAACAATTTACAATATCAACGTCCATAGTTAATATATAACTTACTGAACTGCTGTTGGTAACAAAATCACTACGAATTTTCATTTTTAATATTTTTCTTTTATGTTGATTGAAAATATTGCTTATAAATCTTATACATTTCCAATGTTTATTATCAAATATATTTCAACTCTCAAAGTTAATATTTAATTATCATAATCACAATTCATAAATTTAGTATTATAAGAAAATGATTCTAATTTATAAATATCTAGGCGGTAATATCAATAATCTATTATAATATATGCTACTTAGTACATTAAACCTCTAGCATCATTAAAACTTTAATGATAGTTTTGATATAGTTTGAATTCTCTGAATAACCAATCTCATCAAGCCAAAGCAGATAGTTACCACCTTTGTATTTATATTGTACTTTAGTGTAATAGGCCCGTACACTTTCCGTCCAATGATTGAATTCATAGTATTTTCCTGTACGTGGATTGGTAAGTCCAAAAAGATTGTGTTTGTTCCGGCATACTGACGAACGGAACCATCCGGTCTCCAGTATAGCCTGAGCCAAAACTATTTTTGGGTACAGGATTCCGTTTCTTATAATTTCTTTATAAAGATTGGGGATGGTAAGTTCAGGAAGATTGTTTTCTGATTTAGTAATATCATCTGTTTTCTTTTGCAGTTCTGTTTTCAGGGATGCTTTCCTGTCACTATTCCGGTTGTTATTTTCCAATTTTTTCTGATTGTCCGGTCCGACAGTTATGGTATCCTTTACCATCATCTTATTCTTTTTCCCTTCTGTAACATCCCTTCCTACACGGTTGTAGGTCTCTTTTTTTCTTTCTGTTGGCAGAATTTCCGAATCTCTGGTTATCGTATAGAACTGTGCCGATACGCTTACCGGCAGCAGCATCAGAAGCAATGAAATCAGAATAGTGTTGCGCATTTCTTTTTCAGGGGATTGACGTGAATACATTTGTGGTATTCAGGCGGTTAGAACCGCAAATATAACAGCTTAATTACAGTAATATGGAAATGCACAACAGAAATCAGTCCGATTTGTTGCCATACGAAAAACTGGCAATACTGGGTATCAACCGTGAAAAGGCGGACAGCTTACCCATGGAAGTGAAGGAAAAGCTGATGGCAGGTGAAGTGACTCCCATCATGCAGGTATCCATCAACGCGAGGAACGGAAGTATCATCACCATGCCGATGAAGCTACAGATGACTACAGACAAAAACGGTGCTCCGGCTCTGATTGCCTATCCGGTACGTGCCGAACTGGACAGGGAACGAAACAAGGTTCTCAACCTCACTCAACAGGAGGCTGAACGTCTGGCCAGAGGTGAGGTAATACAGAAGGCGGTCAACGTAAACGGTGAAAAGACTCAGCAGTATCTCCAGCTTGATCCGGAAACAAAATCCGTCATTCACAGACGTGTTACAGATATCAAGCTGGAACAGCGTCTGAAGGACATGGAGAAGGTAAACGACATTGAACTGGGTATGCAGCAGAAACAGCAGGTTCGGGAGGGAAAACCGGTTGAACTGAATGTGGGCGGAGAGAAGGTTTCAGTCGGCATTGACCTGAAGGAGCAGCAGGGATTCAGGCTTATCAAGGGGGACATGAAGGAATGGGAAAGACAGCAGAAACTCCGATATGACGAGATTCATCCTGAATATCTCGGCCTTGTCATGACTGACAAGAACCGATGGGAATATCAGAAGGTGGTGGACAGACAGTCCGTGGAGCGTGCCATTTCACTCTCTCCATCCCGGAAGGAAACAAAAGCAAACAGCCTTAAACTCTAATACTGATTCATATGACTAAAAAGACAGATTCAGATAATGATAACGGTATCATCCGGCAGTTCAACGAACTGAAGAAGAAACATCCGGATGCCATGCTGCTGTTCAGACGGAACAGTTTCTATGAACTCTATAAGCAGGATGCCGTCAAGGCTGCCGCAGTGCTTGCCATCGAGATTACAGACAGGATGCTGCCTGACTACAAGAGACCTGCAAAGGTTGCATCATTCCCTCAATCAGCACTTGACGTTTATCTGCCCAGACTGATACGTTCCGGAATCAGGGTGGCAATCTGTGATGCCTTGGACAGTCCTTTGAAGAAGAAGGCCGGACAGGATAAAACTGAAATTAATGACAGAACCATTCAAAACAATACAGATATGGGAAAGAAGAAAAAGGAACAGGGTGTGCAGGAAGCTCCTGACAGAACAGTGGAGAACACTGTAGATGTAAAACCTGCAAGGGAAAAGAAGTCGAAGGCCAAAACCGAAACCAAAGCTGAGACCGGGACGGATAATGAGGTAAAGACCGAAAAGAAGGGCGAACAGAAAACGGAGACAGCCCAGGAACGAAAGCCCCGTGAGCCGCAGATGGTGACTGCCAACGGTGAAAAGGTGACTCATGGTCATGCCTACCAGAGTACAACTAATCCTGCCGAATGGTACTTTACCGCAAAGATTGACGGACAGCAGCTCAAGCCGCAGAAGATGGATGCAGCTGACCTTGCTACCTATCAGAACAAGGAAATGACGGTACCGCAGCTGATGGAACACTACTATCCGACAAAGCTGATGCCGAAGGTATCTGAGGAAGCCTTCCGTATGCCAATGGAGATTGCAGGACCGGACGGTTCCATAACCGTAAACAAGTTCAATGTCTATAAGGAGAAAGACGAGCAGCGTCCTGACTTTGGGAAATACAAGTTCTATGTTCAGGTTGGGGATACCAACATGTCTGCCGTGGCTTCACGCCAGGACCTGAATGCCTACTTTGACAGGGTGGCCACTCCAAACCAGCTTATTGAAAAGAACTTCGGGGAACGTCTGCATCTGAAATCCGCATACGAGAAATATCAGCTTCCTGAAGGTGTTGACCCCAAGGGTGTGCGTGTAGCCAAGGACAAGAATGACAACAAATGGAAGGTGTCGGTTGACCTCGGAGAAAAGGGACAGACTTCCCGGCATGAAATCTCCTTCGATGACGGCTATTCTCTTTTCAAGACCAAGACGGCCACAAGGGAACAGATTGCGGCCAAGTACCTGAATACGGAAATAACCGGTATGCTTGCTGCTGACACCGCAAAGGTGGAGAAAACGGCTTCTATGAAAATGTAAAATAATCAGAAAATTAAAATACAAGTTATATGTCAGCTAAAATGAATCATGAGGAGCTTGTGGAGCTTCTGCAGGAGGGCAAAATCGGTTTCCTCCGCTTTGTTATGGACAGTGAGAATGCAGATGATTATCTGGAATGGTGCCGTTCACACGGTACTGACCCTTCGGATGAATCGGCTGAGTTCTATGTGGAACAGACGGACATCGAGCAAATGGACCGTCAGGTAATGGATGACGACAGCTATGGCATCTGGAACTGACTCTCAGGGAAACAGCGGACAGGCGGCCATAGACCGCTTCGCTGCAATGATGATTGAGCGTATGCAGCAGATGAAGGATACCGGATGGAAACAGGGATGGATTGGAGGTGCATCGGGTTATGCCGGACTGCCGCAGAATGTGGGTGGCCGAAACTATTCCGGTTCCAATTCCTTCTTTCTTCAGATGCATACTGCAGCCATGAACTACCAGCTTCCGGTATATCTGACCTTCAAACAGGCGCATAACCTGAAGGCTCATGTCCTGAAGGGTGAAAAGGCCTTCCCGGTAGTATACTGGGATATGATGATAAAGGACAGTCACGGCAAAAGGATAAGCACTGAGGAATACCGTGCAATGAGCAAGGAAGAGAAGAAGGATATGGATGTCATTCCTTTCATCAAGTCATTCCCGGTGTACAATGTGGCACAGACCAATCTGGCAGAAGTGCAGCCGGAGAGGATGCAGAAGCTCATGGACAGATTCAAGGTTCCGGAACTTAGGGATACGGAAGGTATGTACACCCATGCCGCACTCGACCATATGGTGGAGACGCAGCAGTGGCTATGTCCGATACGTGCCGACAAGCGTGAGAACGGTGCCTATTATTCTCCCTCGAAGGATATAGTGGTGCTGCCCATGAAGGCGCAGTTCAATATCGGTGATTCTCCGGAAGAAACTTACCGTGGCGGAATGGAGTATTATTCTACCATGCTCCATGAAATGACTCACTCCACCATGACACCGGAGCGTCTGAACAGGGAGATGGGTGGCAGGTTCGGTGACCCGAAATATGCCAAGGAGGAACTGGTGGCGGAACTTACGGCTGCCATGATCAGCCATTCCATGGGCTTTGATTCCAGGATAACGGATAACTCGGCTGCCTATCTGGACTCGTGGATTGGTGTACTGAAACAGGAACCGAAGTTTATCGTATCGGTCATGGCTGACGTGAACAAGGCTTCGGACCTGATTCTTGACCATGTGGACAAACAGCGTCTGGCTCTCGGCGAACAGCCTTATCTGGCAAAGAATGACCCGCTGACTCCTGTCAGTGCGGACGAGGAGATGCCTTTCAGGAATGCGGCCATTGTCAAGACCCGTTCCGGAGACTATGCCATCCGTGCGTCATACGATGGTGTGGAGCTGGGACTGAAGAAGGTTTCCAAGGAAACGGCCAAAACATTCTTCCAGCTTACGGACTGGAAGGACAAGGAGGCTTTCCTGAACATGACGGCACGAAAGACATACGAGCCCGAGATTACCATGATGAGCCGGAACCGGAATGCCGGTACAGGGCTTAGTATATGAAATTCTGTATAACATCTTAAATCGGAAAGCATGAGTGACTACAAAGTTAATTTCAGGGAAATGAAATCCCGTGTGGGGATTGACGATATTGCATATGCTCTGGGATACCGTCTGGACAGGAAGGCCGGTGTCGGACGCTACATCGAGCTGGTACTCGGTGAAGGCGGCAACAGAAGGGATACGCTGATTGTCAGCCATCCAAACGACAAGGCGGCACAGACGTTCTTCCGGCGTGACGGTTCCAAGGGCGATGTGGTGACACTCATCCGTGAGAATCTTTCTTCCTTTACAGTATCAGGAAAGGATGAGTGGCAGAAGATAGCCAAGGTCATGGCACGTTTCGCCAACATGCCTGAACCCGAATACAGGGAGGACAGGGAGTATGTTAAATCGGCAGGAAAATCATCCGGTGTGTTTGACACTTCCAGATATGAGGTGAAGCCGGTTGACACCGAAAAAATACCCGGACTGTTTTTCTGGCGCGGACTGTCCAAAGCGACCGTTACGGTTCTTTCACCCTTTATTTCCCTTATAAGGGACAGGAACAACGGGAAGTTTGAAGGCTACAATATCGGATTTCCATATACTGACGGAAAGGGAAATGAAATCAGAGGGTATGAAATCAGAGGACATGGCGGTTATAAGTCGAAGGCTGCCGGTACGGATTCGTCATCCTCGGCATGGGTAGCTGTTCCTTCGGGTATCAGTCCGGACAATGTAAGAAGCGTGTTCTTCTGTGAATCTGCATTTGATGCCATGGCCTTCTACCAGATGAACCGGATACAGATTGGGGACAGTGCAGCTCTGGTTTCACTGGGCGGCACATTTTCCGACCGGCAGATAACCGGAGTTATGGAACGCTTTCCCAATGCACGTGCCTTCGACTGTTTTGACAATGACCTGGCCGGGAGGATATACGGACTGCGCATGATGGCTCTGCAGGAAGGTATTCAGATGAAGATAAGCAGGACTGACGGCGGCATCCGGATTGAAGCGAAGGGAAAGGTATTCGACCCTGACATGAACCGTCCCCTGCTGGCCCAGGTTGCCAGGCAGCTGAACATCCGCTACCGTATGGGACAGTGGCTTCCGCCGAAGGCTTTCAAGGACTGGAACGACTGTCTGCTGAACAGGCCGATGGAGCCGGTGATTTCACCACACAAAGAGGAACGTGAACAGAATCTGAGCGAACAAAGGAATAAAGGACGTAAAATCTGAATGATATGGACAAAATCAAGTTAAGAATAACGATAGTGGCCGTCCTTGCAGTTTTTCTGCTGAAAGGTGCGGACACTTTTGCACAACAGACAGACCCGACTCTGACGGGTGCTGTCTTTGCACAGACATCCACACTGAAGAATATCTATGACAAACGCCAGAAGGCACACGAGAAAATCATTGCTGCCGAGACTGCCGTAACGGTTGCACTCGACAGGGTACACAGCGTGGAGGACAAGATGCTGGAATATCTTTCCAATGCACAGGGTGCCATGCAGAATCTCTATCAGATTAAGCGTGCCGGGGAACTGGTGGTCACGGAGATACCTCAGAACTGCAGCCTGCTGCTCAAATCAGTCGGCAGTAACCTGAAGGGGACGGCCATTGCTGCAATCGTCTCGGACGAGCTGGCTGATGCCGCAACCCAGATGGCTGCGCTTTATCCGTTCATGAAGCAGCTGGTGACTTCCGGAAGCTATGATACAGGCGGTTCTGACGGAGGCAAGGAGAAGCACAAGGTAAACCTGCTCAGTTCTTCCGAGCGGTACTACATAGCAAACGAGGTACTGACCAGACTGGAGGCTGTTAATACCGACCTCTTTATCCTGGCATGGCAGGTACGCACACTCTCATGGAACGACCTCTGGTTCTCTCTTGACCCGGAAAGATGGGCAAACGTGATGTCCGGCAAGAACATCATAGGAGGAATCGTTGCGGACTGGAACCGTGGATTCTCATTCAATTAATTCAAACGATGTAACTTATCAGGAATATGGATTCAGAAAAGAAGATTATAGGACGCTGCCCGTTCTGCGGCAGCAACGTGGTGAAGACCTGCAAGGGGTATCGCTGCGAAAACAATACAGGTGAGCATCCTTCTTGTGTGCTCAACATCAATGCCATCATCGGCAACCGGAAAATGAATGACGGGGAGATTGCCGAGTTTCTGGAGAAACGCCGTATCCTTCTGGACGGTTTTTCCACCAAGGAAGGGAAGACTTTCCCGACAGTGCTGGAACTTGCTGATGACGGTGCAGTCAATATGCAGTCTGTAATCGGCAGGTGTCCGCACTGCGGCGGCGAGGTACGTGTGGGGACAAGGGCTTTCAACTGTTCCAACTACAGCAATCAGGAAGCACCGTGTTCATTCGCCATATGGAGGAATATAGGAGGCCATCAGTTGACACTGGAAGAGGCGAAAGAGCTTTGTGACAAGAACATTACTTCATCAGAACTGGAGATGTACCGAGAGGACGGTTCAATTTACCGCAAGCGCCTTGGTCTGGCTCCTGACAAACTTCAAATCGTAAAGATATGAAACAGGGAAAGAAACTATTGTTACTGCCTGCAGTGGCAGTTCTGCTCGGAATGGGAAGTGCCTGTTCCGGCAACAGCGAGAATAAGGCTCAGGATATGGCCAAAAGGGCACTGATGGCTTCGGTGGACAATCCAGAATCCGTAAAGATTGTCGGTATCAGCAAACCGGACTCAGTTTTTGGCCGTGAGTATGTTACCATGAAGGAGAAGATGGCTCTTTCTGTAGCCATGATGAAAATCAGCCGCAGGTTTATGGAGGATATGGATTTTGATAATCCGGATTCAGAATGTCACGGGATGTCCGGACAGATGAAACGTCAGATGGATGCCATGACGGCACTCCGCTCTCTGATGGTTACGGAGGAACTGAAGCCTGCTGGTGATGAAGCCACTCAGGAACGCAAGCCGTTCAGCGGCTGGAAGGTAAAGATAGAGTATGAAGCTACTGATTCTGACGGACAGCCATACCGTTCTGAATACTGGTTCATTATGGACAAGGAAGCGCAATGTGTAATCAGGTCATTTGAAATCCCACTGTTATGAAGCTGAAAAGATTTTTATTACCGATTCTGGCATGGAGTGGGCTGATGCTCACCTCCTGCCATTGTGAACATGAAGAAGATGACGGTCTTTTATCTTCCCTTCAAGTCGGCAATGTGGTTTGTTCGGACGGAAATATATTGTCCATGGACAAATTCAAGCAATCTGATAAGGAAGCTGTTGCCATAGTTTTCCATGTAAATCGTAGTCCTGATGCTGACAATCTCGGTTATGCGGTTTACATTCATGATATGGAACCGCTGGCTTTTGCTGACAGTCTTGGTATTGATCAGGGTACTTCTGCATCATTGACTGAGGAGGACGGAAATGAGAATACCTATTCTTTGTTCAACAATGATGAAGTCCAATCACCAATGGCTATCAAGTCTTTTGATTTGTGGAGTTATGGACAATCAGCCTATATTCCTTCTGTTCGGCAACTCTCATTTCTGTTTACTGTCCGGTATCAGATTAATGAATGTATAACTGAAGTCGGTGGAATTCCGATTAATCTGAATCCGGGTGAATGCTGGTTATGGTCTTCTACTGAAGTGGAAGGGCAAAAGGAGAATAAAGCATGGCTTTACTCTATGCAGTCAGGAACTATTCAGGAGACACCGAAAGATCAAGCGCATAAGTTCAGGCCTGTAATTTCAATTAACAACATCTTGAATTCACAATAAATTAATTGAGTAAATAAGGGTATTAAATACCCTTATTTACTTGTTGTTTATTTTTCCATTCATTTATCTCATTATATTTCTTGTAATAATATAAATCCTTATTACTTGTATGATGTGTTCTCATCCAAGTATCAAAATCATTCAATTCATCCATTGAAAAGGATGAAGTATTATTCTTTTCATAACAAGCATATTCTTTAATAAATTCATCAAAATAATATTTAAAACCATCTTTCTTAAACAAATGGTCAAAAAAGAATAACGTTTTTATAGTCATTACAATTAATGGTTTACATTTTTCTTTGGATATCTGCAAATTTTGATTAATTTTTTTCTGAAACCATTCATTCGCAATCGCAGATAATTGTGCTTGTGCAACTTCTGAATTTTCTAATACTAATACAGGATAATAAAATGAAATAGCATCAGGAGAGATAGTATCCCATTTAAATTCACCGTTCTCTAGTCTCGCAATATGATTAGCCAGTTGTCCTACGCCTTCAGGCTTTTCTTTTGATACTTTTTTAACTCCATTCTGTAAATTCCAACGCTTAACGCTTAATTTATTTTCCAGTTCATCCAATATATCATCTACACTTGCATCTACTTTTAAATTACCATTTAATTTTATTGCTTTACATTCAAAAATAAAAATACTGTCACCTTCTCTAAAATAAAAATCTGGTTGATTCTGTTCCTCTTTGCCATCTATAAAATCGTCTTTTTTTATATCGCTCAAACTTGGGAAACATTCATCAAGTTTTCTTCCTTCTAAGCAACCCAATATAGAATGGTCAAATAAATATTTTTCTATAAATATACCTTTATAGAATTGGCTAAATGATTGTTTTTTATATAAAAGATTATTATAGGATGACAAATCAAAATAAATACTATTATATAGCCTGTTGATTAATAATTGCTTATTGTATAATAAATATCTACCATCATTCATTTTTATCAACGGATGTGAACGAAATACAACAAAATCTCTATTTATTTCATCATCAATACAATCATTTTCGCTAATAGATATTCTTTGAAGTATATTTGAGTCTAATTTATGTTCTGGATCAATTTCATTAAGGTCAAAAAAGCCTAAGCCTTTCTTTAAAGTTGCAAAATAAAATCCAACAATTGTCAGAAAATATTCCCGCCAGTCATTTATTGAAAAATGATTCAAAAAAGTCTCTTTTATGTTTTTACATTCAATTCTGGTTGTAATGAATTCAAAAAAAGTTAAAGCATAATACATCTGCTCTGACAAAATAAGAGTCTCATTATTATTCGTAAATTCACTTGGCGCATAAAGTCCAGTATAAATCATACCTGCAAAATCATCTGTTGTTTTTTTACTTGTCAGAAATGGGGTTACCTTTTGTTCATTTAAAGCCAATAATAAATCGAATATTTTAATCTCTTCAATATAAGGTTCGTATTTGTCCTGACAAAGTTCAGGACTTACACTAAACGTTAGTTTGAGTAACTCTAAAAAGGTATTTGGGGAGGCATATGATACATCATATGGTATAATTTCATTACGCTTAATATAATTATAGATTTTCCGCATCCTTAAGATAGATAACTCTGATTTATATGAGAAAAAAGGGGTTTCCTCCATATCTGAAATTCTACACAGACCGTATTTTTGCCCGAATACCAAAACAATTTGCAAAATGGTGTTCCTTGAGAAATTATAAATTTCCTTCTTTATATCTAAGGTTTTCCCTGGGAACAATGAAGTATATCCTAATAATAATTGTGCAATATATTCTCGTCCTTTTCTTGAATCTCCCATTATTATTCTTTTTGCTTTGAAGTTTACAAAATTTACTTCACTACAGTTTTCTGATTGGCTATTTTTTTTGCAAATTCCCTTGTTCTTTGAATAACAACGCTTTACGCCCCCCTTAAATGAACATAAAATTTGATGTTTTTTTCTCTTAAGTTTACGGATGCTATTATGGCTTTTATATTTATGTTTCATATCTCTTATTCAGTTTAAAAATTCAAATCACATAAACATAAATGAGTTGCATATATAATCCTATTTCATATTCTCTTTGATATAATCATAATCTGATTCAGCGGCTAACAATTGATTATCTTCCTGTATTTCATACTGTTTTACACTTCTATCACTCAGATATATATGATTAAGTGTATATGCTAATGATTCTAATGTTTGTTCACGTATTGCAGGCTTCAACTGACATTCCCATATCGTTATGCAATGCCATCCCATAACCGCCAGTTCCTTTTGTTTCCGGATGTCGCGTTCTTTATTTCTCTGTATCTTATCTTCCCAAAATTCTATATTCGTTTTAGGAAGAACAAAATACTTACATCCATCATGCCCATGCCAAAAACATCCGTTTACAAAAATAACAGTCCTGTATTTTTTCATCACTATATCTGGATGCCCCGGCAAACGGGAACAATTCAACCGATAGCGGAATCCACGGTTGAAAAGAAATTTCCTCACCAAAATCTCCGGTTTTGTATCCTTATTACGTATCGCTACCATATTACGGTGGCGTTGTTCTTTTGTTAATCTATCCATATCATTTTAGCAGCCATTCGTGAAGTCTTTGTTACGATTTCAATAATTCAAGGGTTGCAAACTGCGCATCGTACCTCGTGACTGGGGTAAAGGCTTTATTTGCTGAGTGAATTTCAGTTGCGTCCAGTTCTTTAGAACAGTCAATATCAGCAGAAACATACATACCTGTAGTAGTCACATTCTTATATCTGTCATCTTCCAGTTCCTCTGCTGATATTACTGAGCATAATTTTTTTACAGCAAAAAGGTGTTGGTCAGTGTTTTTTCTGGTATGGAACAAAACATAACCAATATTGTTCAGATGCTCAACTATTTCCATACTGTCCTTAGTATATTTAATGCCAATAGCCAGTTTCCCATTTGCCAGGAACGCTGTGCTTCGTTTTGCATAGTTTTCCATCATCACCATCAGTACTCCATCCTTTATTTCACCTGAAGGTTGGAATCCTTTATCAATAGCATCTTTTAGGACAATTTCCGGTTTTTCACCTAACTTACATTGAGCGATATAGAATGATTGCGCCAACTCCTCTAACAGGTGTTTATTTGAAGCTTCGTTTTCTTTTGAATTATCTAATGCTAACGAATAAACAGTTTCGTCTGTGAAGGGGGAATATACTTTACCTAACAGTTGTTTAAAATGCGTTTTAATATATTCCTCACTATTAACATCAGGATGAGCTTTTATTGCATAAAAGTTATAATCTGCTTGCAGCCAATTCTGGATTTCCTTACGAAATTTTTCCCTAACCTTCTCTTTCCAGCCTGCTTTTTGAACACTATTATTTCGTGCATACAAAGACAATACGAACAGGAAGTTCACATCATAGTGGAAGAGTAACAATGTGTCACGGTCAAACAGTCTGTTATTAAACTGCATTTTCTTATGTCTGTTGCGCTTACGATCTGTTTGCTCTATTCCATTTTCGGAATAATCAAAATCTTCATTTAGTTTAGCGGAAATAAAGAAATTAGGGATGATATTGTAACCTTCTGTCACATCATCACGTAACTTAACTCCTGATTCTGTTTTTTTGCCACTATTGAATATGTCCAAGTTCCATTGTATCACATTGCGTGCATAGGTATATTGCTTATATATAGACTCTGAACCAAGTTCATGCCCCATTTTGTAATATTTGCTGTCACCAATGTAATATGTCTGTTGTGCTTCACTGTCAATCAAACTTTGGGCAGTGAACAAATGATCAACGATCTTTCCATCCTCCTGTTTCTTGTCCATACCATCAGGCAAAGGATTGTCACCCACAAGCTCATCAATGATGGCCTCAAACACAATATAGAAACTCTTCACCAAAAGATATTCTTTCTTTTCAGTGGTTACATATACTTGTTGGGCTTGCTCGAAGAAATCATAACATAGTTGCCATAATTGCAGTGCCTTGTCGGAAAAATATTTATATTTGATTTGTCTGAGTCGTGTTTTTCCAAATCCATTAATAAACTTTTTAAACTTTTCCCCTGTAATGAGTGCATATTGGCAACTCATCAATTTCGGAAAGCCATACTCGTAGCTGATATAATTCAGAATGGAAAAGAAAATGATGAGTAGTTCCTCGTCAAAGTTAATCTGGCGTCTTTTGTTTACAGGATTCAGATAAATTGGTTGTCCTCCCTGAATAATGGCTGTACTTGTGCTGATAGTGCGTATCCAGTTTATTTTATTTAACCCGCTATGCATATTCTTTACAACTGTAAAGAAAAAGCTTTGGTTATCTTTATTAAACTCAATAAGTGAAAGAAGAATATCCAAGAAAGTGTTACTCAACCTGCGTTTGCTGTTTCCTTCCTGGGCAATCTTTGAGTGATAAACTATCTCCGTGTTATTACGTTTGTCATTTTTATAGACTACAATTGCACGGTAAATCCATACGGAAAACTTATAGATGAAATTCTGTTCCTCCGGACTTAACATATTGTTTTTTTCAAGATGAAGTATGTCTTCAGGTTTGTATTTGCCAAACACTAATTCTTTTCCATCCTGGTCTTTCAGCAATACTTTTGGAAGAATAAACACACAATCTTTTATAAGGGTATTGTAATAATATCCCACATAGTGAATAGACACCTTACCTTCAACATTTTCCAATGCATCTATGCCTTGAAGTATGTCTTTTATTTCACTTACTATATATTGATATTCTTCTATAAGTATGCGCATGGTTTAATCATTGAGCAGTAGTTTCTGTTATTATAATACCGAGATTTGCAGTGTTGACCTCTTGAATAAATTCTGTGATTGTATCACGCAAATTAATATTTTTAGGGTGATACATCCATCCATCCTTATTCACCCATAAAGAATTACCATCACCACAAACTATTTCATAAGAATAATTGGCATATTTTTGTTCCATTTCGTCATGTTCCTCTTTACTGCATACTATCCATGTACGCATAAAGCATTTCTTAAACGGTCTCCAGATGTCGATTACTTGCTGTGCCGACATATCTGGATTGAGTTTTACATATTCTTCTATAGTTGTGTAAGGTATGGCATTTGTCTTTTTCACCTCTTTGTCATTTACCTTAATGATTATCGTAGGATCAATATCTTGCTGTTCGGAAACGACTTCAAGACCAAGATTGTGTAAAAAAAGTTCCACCTGCTCTGGAATCACTTCTGAATTTCGACCTTCAGCAGTATAGAATTTATCAAAGGTTAGTTTATGTCCTTCAGTATCCTTGAACACATTATCACTTAACTCATAGTCTTTAAACACGTCATTCCACAGATAGAATATAACCTTGCTCACAAACTTATCATCAGAAATCATCCCTTTATTAGCCTTGCAGAAGAAATAGCCGAGTTTCTTGTCTTCTGAACTCGTTGTCTGGCCTATCAAGGTATTTATTTTTTCTATAAACTGCCACCAGTCATAATAATTGTTACCGACTTTAATCATCCATTCCTTATGTGCGTTTGAAATAGGAATGTATTTCCAATCCCAGCGGCGTTTAAAGGCACTGTCTATAGGGAACAGACTTTGGTCACTGGTATTCATAGTAGCCCATATATATAGATTGTCTGGTAGCAAAAGACAGTCACCTTCCAAAACAGCCTTAACAATATCTGCATACTGTTCTATAAACATTGCATTGATGCTATCCATCTGAGGAATGTCCAGCCCCTCAAAAGCTTTCTTCAGATGTTTCTTCATATCAGCATCAGTTGTAATTGGATATTCTGAAAAGCCATAGTCGTTGCGGTCAAGCAACTGGAACAAATCACCGAATATCTGGGCACAGTTACCACGGTTAATTTCTTCTATTATAAGATATTGTTTCGCTGGTTTATTACCTTCAGATTTTGCATATTTTTTCCATGCTGAAATATACGCCTGCAGGAATGCTTGTGGAACAAATTCATATATAATTTTTGACTCTTTATATTCCTCCCCTTTAGCATTTTTTACTGGAACAGCTTCTTTACCTATGACAGTCATAACTGTCTCCTCCTTTGTAGTCGGCTTGTATGATCCTACAAATGTAGAATAATCAGTATCAGGATGAAAAGTAGTGCGGATAACAGCTTCGTTTTGAGTCTTATCTTTTATGGTTCTAGATTTACCTGTACCAGGAGCTCCATAGAAAATCTGCTGGAGAGATAAAGGTATCTCTTGCATCATACATAACTTTTCTGACTTATTACCTGCATCTATGATAGATAGTACTAAGTCAGGTTTATCTGCAAGGAAAGCACATAAGTCTGCAACGAAGGATTGAGACGCATTTACTAATTTTGCAAGGCTAAGAATAGGAGAGACATAAAAGTCACCTCGATCTATAGTTTTTGCACCTTCCCACCAAGAATAATCTGTTATAAATCGAATTAAATATTGTTTAGACTCATTACTACATTCAAGTGAATTTACAGCTTGTTTTTCCGATTCTGTTAAGGAATTGCCATTTAATACTTTAAGACGCTCTTTTGAGGTAATTTTTAAGGCTGTCTTTTTGTATCTTATCAGTTCATTATAATAATCTGTAAAATATGAAGCTATATAAAACCATTGATTTGGCATATAAATCTTCAATACTCCATTTTGATTTCCTGCTGTTTCTATAATGGCAGAATATTTGTTATATACAATTGTATTACTGTTAATCAATTTTACTTTTTCCTTGAACATGGAAGGCAAAATAAAATCCTCTCCCTTATATGAGTCGAATCTTGCAACTATATTATTTATCATTTCTTGTAAATTCTTCAACTCTTCCATATCTATATATTTAATAGTTGTTCAACAATTTCTTTTGCAATCCTTTTAATAACAGGAATAGCCACACTATTACCGAATTGCCGGTAAGCCTCTTTCTTTGACACAACAATGTTAAATGTCATATTTTCATCTGTGTACGGGCTGCATAAACTTTGCGGGTTCTGCCAACCATTACCAATAATATTATAGCCCTGCAATCTTCCTGCTTCTACTGGAGTTAATCTACGAGGATTGAGTCCTTTATCAGATTGGTCTATCAAAATTTCACTTCCGTCTTTCCAATAGCGGGCTGAAATAGTACTACAATATACACTGTCACCAGTAAACAAAGAATAGCCAAATCCTTTTCCATTTGCCTTATTCCTTTTTTTTCTTTCCTGATGGCCAATCCACATTTTATCACTGATAGTATAATACTGGTCAATTGTTTCTTCAGGTTCAAAGATGTCTGAGACCTTTGTTTTTATAACTTTTTCTGCAATGTCCTTTTCTTTTTCATAGATAGTAGTACCATTAGGACTTATGCCATACGGAAATCTAAAATCATCTACATTTATTATATCTTTATACCATGCAATAATAAACAGTCGCTCTCTATTCTGTGGGACACCAAAATATTTTGCATTAAGCACTTCATATTTATAATTATATCCCAGCTCAGAGAGAGTTGCCAAAATTGTTTTCAGAGTCTCTCCCTTCATGTGATTTTTAAGTCCTTTTACATTTTCTAAAAATAATATTTTAGGGGGAGTTCCAGCTTCAATCTTTTTCTTTACTATATTTGCAATATTAAAAAACATGGTTCCCCGCGTATCTTCAAACCCACGTCTTAAACCGGCTATCGAAAAGGGCTGGCATGGGAATCCACCACAACAAACATCAAATGTTGGAATATCCTCTGGTATAGCTTCTGTGATGTCGTTGTTAAAGAATAAATAATTACCATTATCATCTTTTTTAAAAAGTTCTGGTTCGATATTCTTATAATTGGATTCATAAGATAGACGTGCGTTTTTGTCTATTTCACTGGCAAACACACATTTCATGCCAACTGAATGCATAGCTTGGTGGAAACCTCCAATACCTGCGAATAAATCAATAAATGTATATTTTCTTTTTTCTGTCATTGACTACTTAATTATAAACATAATTCATCAAGCTTACTTACTTAATGGGATAGATAACTATTCTATATTTAAATCTTCAAAATTGCATAAACCTCATTATGAACGAACCAAGTCGTTCAAATTTACGTCCAACACTTTAGCTATTTCTATCAAAGTCTCTAATGAGGGTTGTGAAGCATTTGTACACCATTTAGAAACAGTTGCAGGGTCTTTCTTTAGTTGTTCTGCAAGCCATTTATTGGTACGTTTTTTTTCTGCTAAAACAACTTTTAGCCGATTTATATCTTTAGCCATACTACTTTGATTAATAATAACTGCAAAATTACAAATTAAAAGCTTCTATAAAAGCAGGGAATAGAGTATTTTTTGCCTTTTGTTCGCTTTTATTGCGTTTTAGCCACTATTGCAAATATTATTGTGAAATCATCATTTGCAAATCACAACAGTTGCCAAAGACAGAGCCTTTAAGGTTACGCTGCTCTTCACTTCAAAGGCTCTGACATTGACAACTGGTTATCGATAATATGTCTGAAAAATGAAAACAAGCAGACCGTTCCGATGATGCAGGCTAAAGCTTGCAATGCCAGAACGTCCTATATCCCTGAATACTCGTCTTAAAATACAGGCAAGCTGTTCCGACTGTTCGTATTTCATGCGATGCCGGAACAACTTGCCTTATACTACGGAAACTTACCGGCTGACTTGCTTCGTATCTACAATACCAGGCAAGTTTCAGCCGACAGGTTCATACAATCATGCAGATAAATCAGGGCAGTTGCCAAAGACAGAGCCTTTAAGGTTGCGCTACTCTTCACTTCAAAGGCTCTGACATTGGCAACTGGTTACCGGTGGTTTGTCTGAAAACGAATACTATACTCTTCAGAAATCTTTGAATACTGAATATCAGGAAATCATTGGTGCGTCATAGCCGGAGCCGTTTCTTATGTGCAAAGGTACTGCGGACTGGAGAAACTCCAAGTGACGCTTGCGCTTTCAGTCGGAGGACTTGACGGCAGCCTTCCGCAAATTTTCTCATACCTCAAAAATTTGGGTATTCCGTCTGCATTCTCTGACTTCACACTTGTCTTTTTCTCCCTTTGGTCCGCAGTCACAAATGCACATAAAACGGTTTATCCCGGCCATGAAGCTCAATGAGCTTTACTGGAGGGAAAAGACTGGAACTTCAAAATCAAGTGTTATGCAAACAAAAAGAATGAGTATCAAACAATCTTTTAATTTTTAACTGATATGTGCAGATTGATGACGACACAACTGGCGGAAGCTCTGGAGGGTTATCCGCTCTACTCACAGGACGGCAAGGGAAAAGAGGCTGTTTGCCGTGCGGTTTTTGCCCTTGGTTCTGTAAGGTGGTTTATCCTTGAAGGAAACAGGGAGGATGACGATGTGATTCTATTCGGTATCGTAGTCGGACTCATGGAGGATGAATACGGGTATATTTCCCTCAATGAACTTTCGGATGTGGAGCTTGACCTGAGTGCTCAGGGACTTGGCAAGCTTCAGGTAAGACAGCAGCAGGACTTTAAGCCGGTTCCGCTGAAACAGATTCAGGACAGCAGGCTTCAGGAATTTCGTAAGCATTCGAAGAAATGCACCTTTTACACTTTGAGGTTTGGTTGTAGCTTTGC
>ERZ859923.200-NODE-200-length-44907-cov-6.983211_pt1 | contig 44907 bp, 36 predicted proteins | sample MGYA00510116_ERZ859923 | MGnify/ENA primary metagenome ERZ859923 (study PRJEB30046, sample SAMN00715168) | human gut metagenome | study: EMG produced TPA metagenomics assembly of the A metagenome-wide association study of gut microbiota in type 2... | reverse complement strand
AGTTCCCGGCGAAGTTTATCTCCGAGGCAGTTGACCAGACAAGAGGATGGTTCTACTCTCTGATGGCAGAGTCCACCCTGTTATTTAATAAAGCTCCGTATGAGAACGTCATCGTTCTTGGACATGTACAGGATGAGAACGGACAGAAGATGAGTAAGTCCAAAGGAAATGCGGTTGATCCGTTTGATGCATTAGAGACTTACGGCGCAGATGCGATCCGCTGGTATTTCTATACAAGCAGTGCACCATGGATCCCGAAGCGTTTCAGTGGCAAGCTGGTACAGGAAGGACAGCGTAAATTCATGGGTACCCTGTGGAATACTTATGCATTCTTCGTGCTGTATGCAAACATCGACCAGTTTGATGCAACAAAATATACCTTAGATTATGAAAAATTATCCGTTATGGATAAGTGGCTGCTGTCAAAATTGAATTCCGCAATCAAGGGAACGGATGAAAACCTTGCAAATTACCGCATTCCGGAAGCTGCAAAGGTACTTGATGAGTTCGTGGATGACATGAGTAACTGGTATGTCAGAAGAAGCCGTGACCGTTTCTGGGCAAAAGGCATGGAGCAGGATAAGATCAACGCATATATGACACTTTATACTGCATTAGTTGAGATCTGCAAGGCTGCTGCACCGATGATCCCGTTCATGACAGAGGAGATCTATCAGAACCTGGTACGTTCCATCAACACAGAGGCACCGGAGAGCATCCATCTGTGCGACTTCCCGGCTGTCAATGAGGCATGGATCGACAAAGAATTAGAGAAAAATATGGATGAGGTCTTAAAGATCGTTGTTATGGGTCGTGCGTGCCGTAACTCTGCAAATATCAAGAATCGTCAGCCAATCGGAAATATGTATGTCAAAGCACCGAATGTACTGCCAGAATATTTTGTGGAGATCATCGAGGATGAGTTAAATGTGAAGAAAGTAAACTTCACAGAGGATGTCAGTGCATATACAAGCTATACTTTCAAACCACAGCTTCGTACTGTCGGACCGAAATATGGCAAGTTCTTAGGACAGATCCAGAAAGCACTTGCAGAGTTAGACGGAAACAAAGCAATGGCTGAATTAAAAGCAGACGGTGTGCTTGCATTGCCAACAGTCAGTGATGATGTAAAATTATCCGAAGAAGACCTTCTGATCACAATGACACAGATGGAAGGTTATGTAACGGAAGGTGATAATACTGTAACCGTTGTGCTTGATACCAACCTGACACCGGAACTGGTAGAGGAAGGATTTGTCCGTGAGCTGATCAGCAAGATCCAGACCATGCGTAAGGAAGCCGGATTTGAGGTTATGGATAAAATTTCCATTTACTATCATGCAGATGAAAAAGTAGCCGACATCTTTAATAAGTACGGAAATGACATCATGGGTGATGTTTTAGGTACTGAAGTTGTAGCAGAAGCTGATTCTTTTGACTCCGGAGAAAACGGAATTTACTGCAAGGAATGGAATATTAATGGAGAAAAAGTATTGCTTGGAGTAAAAAAAGGAGAAAACTAGATGAAGGAAAATGTTTTCAACAAAGAAGCGTTTATTGAGGATGTAAAAGAAAATGTAAAGAATCTTTACCGCAAAACGTTAGATGAGGCGTCACAGCAGGAGATTTTTCAGGCAGTTTCCTACACGGTAAAAGATGTCATTATTGATGACTGGCTTGCCACACAGAAAGCGTTTGACAAACAGGATCCAAAGATGGTCTATTATATGTCCATGGAATTTTTGATGGGCCGTGCTCTTGGCAACAACATGATCAATTTAAAAATGTACAAAGAGGTAAAAGAGGCACTCGGGGAGATCGGTTTAAACCTTGATGAGATCGAGGATCAGGAGCCGGATCCGGCACTTGGAAATGGTGGACTCGGACGTCTTGCAGCCTGCTTTATGGAATCTCTGGCAACCTTGGGATACGCAGCTTACGGCTGCGGTATCCGCTACCGTTATGGTATGTTCAAACAGAAGATCAAAGACGGTTTTCAGGTGGAAGTGCCGGATAACTGGTTAAAGAACGGATATCCGTTTGAACTTCGCCGTCCGGAATATTCCTATGAGGTGAAATTCGGCGGTTATGTCCGTGCGGAAGTGACGGAGGAAGGAAAGACCCGTTTCGTACAGGAAAATTACCAGTCCGTTTTAGCAGTACCTTATGATATGCCGATCGTAGGTTACGGCAATCATGTGGTAGATACCTTAATGATCTGGGATGCAGAGCCGATGGAGTGCTTTGAATTAGACTCCTTTGATAAAGGTGATTATCACAAAGCCGTGGAGCAGGAAAATCTTGCCCGCAACTTAGTCGAGGTACTTTATCCGAATGATAACCATATCGCGGGAAAAGAACTTCGTTTAAAACAGCAGTATTTCTTCGTATCTGCAAGTGTACAGCGTGCGCTGGCACGTTACAAAAAGCATCATGACGATATCCATAAGCTGCCGGAGAAAGTGACATTCCAGTTAAATGATACACATCCGACCGTTGCAGTGGCAGAGCTGATGCGTATTTTACTTGACGAAGAGGGATTAAGCTGGGATGAGGCATGGGAGATCACGACAAAGACCTGTGCATATACCAACCACACGATCATGGCAGAAGCACTTGAAAAATGGCCGATCGAGATCTTCTCAAGACTGCTTCCGCGTATCTATCAGATCGTTGAGGAGATCAACCGCAGATTTATTTTACAGATCCAGGCAGAGTTTCCGGGAGATAACGGTAAAGTTGCACGTATGGCAATCGTTTACGATGGTCAGGTAAAAATGGCACATCTTGCGATCGCAGCAGGATATTCCGTAAATGGTGTGGCAAAACTTCACACGGAGATCTTAAAGAACGAGCAGCTTCACGATTTCTATGAGCTGTTCCCACAGAAATTCAACAACAAGACGAATGGAATCACACAGCGTAGATTCCTGATGCATGGCGATCCGCTTCTTGCAGACTGGGTAAGTGAACATATCGGTGACGACTGGATCACAAATCTTTCCCATATTGAGAAGATGGCGATCTATGCAACCGATAAAAAAGCACAGCAGGAGTTCATGAATATCAAATATCAGAACAAACTGCGTCTTGCAAAATACATCAAAGAGCACAACGGCATCGAAGTAGATCCGCGTTCCATCTTTGATGTGCAGGTAAAACGTCTGCATGAATACAAACGTCAGTTGCTGAATATTTTACATGTCATGTATCTGTATAATGAATTAAAAGAGCACCCGGATATGGATTTCTATCCGAGAACCTTTATTTTTGGTGCAAAGGCAGCAGCAGGCTACAAGAACGCAAAACTTACGATCAAACTGATCAACAATGTGGCGGACGTTATCAACAATGACAGAAGCATTAATGGCAAGATCAAAGTCGTATTTATTGAAGATTACCGCGTATCGATCGCAGAGTGGATCTTTGCGGCAGCAGATGTCAGCGAGCAGATCTCCACAGCTAGTAAAGAGGCATCCGGAACCGGTAACATGAAATTCATGTTAAACGGTGCGCTGACGCTCGGAACGATGGATGGTGCCAATGTTGAGATCGTCGAGGAAGTCGGTAAAGAAAATGCATTTATTTTCGGTATGAGTTCCGATGAAGTCATTGCGCATGAGAGAAACCGTGATTATGATCCAATGCAGATCTTTAATACGGATCAGGATATCCGCAAGGTATTGATGCAGCTGATCAACGGATTCTATTCACCGAACGATCCTGAGCTGTTCCGTGACCTTTACAACTCACTGCTCAATACACAGTGTACACAGTTTGCAGATACCTATTTCATCTTAAAAGATTTCCATTCCTATGCAGATGCACAGAAACGCGTCATGGAAGCATACAAAGATGAGGAAGGCTGGGCAAAGAGTGCAATCTTAAATATCGCACATGCCGGTAAATTCTCATCTGACCGTACGATCCAGGAATATGTAGATGATATCTGGCACTTAGACAAAATTACCGTAGAGGTATAAGAAAATCGTATAAGATAGCAGACTGCCTGTTTTAGCAGGCAGGTCTGTGCACAGAAAAAGAAACCCGGCTTTGGGGTCATGAACCTTAAAGCCGGGTTTTTACATAATAATGTTTTTTTAATATCTTAGTTTAAAATCTTAATACTTCCTAAAAGTGGAAGCTCTTTTTCTTCATCTTTGCAGGCATATACTAATCCCATGATCCAGAAAATAAAGAATACAATGGAGAGAATGCCGCTGACAGCCCATCCACAGATCGGAATGCGCGAAATAATAATGCTGTTGATCAGTGATGCAAGGTATAACACCAGTGACTGGTTTAAATGAAATTTTGCACCCTCTTTGTCACCGGCGCAGAATGCAATCAGCCAGCCGATAAGCGTGATGTAGGAAACGATTCCTGTTGTTTTCTTGTCCATAAGTAAACCTCCTCGAAAATTTAATAACATTTGTATTCTAACACTCCTATCAGCAAAATGCAAAAAATATAGAGAAAAAAAGAAAATTTTGCAGAAATTAAGGAAAATGTAAAGTAAATCTTTTGAAAATCTTTATTTTTTTCTGCGGGCGTTCTTTGCATTCGGAAGGTATGATAATACTCAAAGGAGGGTAAGAGCAGGAAGATATCAGTTGTGCCGGGAATAATACAGGATTTGTTTCATTTTGATAAGGTAAATGATATACTGATAGGAAGTGTGGCAAAAAGGAATATCTGCGGCACAGAAAGAAAAGGGGAGAAGTGTGAAAATCTTTCACACAGACAAAAATAATGGAACAGTACAATATTTTAATCGTAGAAGATGACAAAGAGATCCGTGATGGAATCGAGATATTTTTAAAAAGCCAGAATTATAACGTTTATAAGGCGGCAGATGGTATAGAAGGTTTAGAGATTATTGAGAGTAAGGAGATACATCTTGCGATCGTTGATATCATGATGCCGCGTATGGATGGGGTAACAATGACATTAAAACTCAGGGAACATCATGATTTTCCTGTAATTATGCTTTCGGCGAAATCAGAGGAGACAGATAAAGTGATCGGGCTGAACATCGGAGCGGACGATTATGTGACAAAACCATTTACGCCGTTAGAATTGATGGCGCGCGTCAATTCCCAGATCCGGCGTTATACAAAGTTTAACAACAAAAGTCAGGAGAAAAAGGAAAATGACAGGGTACATATCATTGGCGGAATTGAGCTGAATGAAGATACGGTAGAAGTATTTGTGGATGGAAAACCGGTAAAAATGACACCGATTGAGTTTAAGATCTTAGCACTTCTGATGAAAAATCCGGGAAGAGTTTATTCGGCGGACGAGATTTACGAGCGTGTCTGGAATGAAAAAGCGATCAATACGGATACGATTATGGTGCATGTGAGAAATATCAGGGATAAGATCGAGATCAATCCGAGAGAACCAAAATATTTAAAGGTGGTGTGGGGCGTTGGATATAAAATGGAAAAACAGCCGTAAGGCGAGAATTGTGATAACAGCAGGGTTTCTTCTTGTTTTAGCAGTTATCAATTTTTTATGCTATCCGGGAATCAATCGCAGAAGCAAAGACTGGATGCAAAAGACAGAAGCAGCAAAAACAGGAACAGACAGTGATACGCAGATTCGGACACAGTTTCTGAAAAATCTGTATGAGGGATTTTATCTGCTCGATCTGGAATATCAGAATCAGAAGAGTGAGACGGAGATGTCAGCAACAGATCTTTATATCGCATCTTATGCAAAAGCGGATGAAACCGACAGGTGGGAGTCACAGGAACAATTAGAGCAGGTAACCAATGATGAAGTATTGTCGGTGATGGATGAATGGAGCAGTCAGTTTGAAAAAATCCGTTCCCAGATTGATTATTGCGTCATGGAATCCGAAGATGGAAGTAAACTGAAAAATACAACGCAGAATTTAGAGAGCGTACTCGGTGGAGAGGAAAAGGATGTCAGTGAACAACTGGCACAATATTACAGCGAATTGTTTGCGGTAAAATTTAATGAAGTCGGGGCGATGGAAGTAATTCCTCTGCTGTCAGACAGGGAAAATAGCGGCGATCTTTTAGTAAAATCCTTAGGGGCACAGGAACGCAGTGAACTGTTAAAAACTAATCTGGAAGAGTATTTTAATCCAACAGACATGCCCGTGCTCAAAGGACCGGAAAATATAGAGTTTGTGATCGGTATTTCCAAAGAGAAAGCATCTGAAAATATTCTTTATGATTCTGGCAGTGATGAGGAAGAAGATTATTTTGAAAAGCTGTCCGCCTATAAAATTAATGGGGCACTTCCATTGTATGGCGCATCTGTTGTAGCGGTGATCGCATTTATGTTTTTTATGACAGGGAAAAAAGCCGGAGGCAATATCTTAAATGATGGAAAGGTACATGCTTACGCGGCAGAACTTGGAGTCACAGGTGTGATCTGCGGACTGTGTCTGCAGAATTACTTTATGGAACTTATCTGGTCATATGGATTTGATTCATTTTCGGATGCGGCAGATGAACTGATGGGTGGACAGGTTTATGATGTTGTGATCAGCGTACTTACTGTAGTTGGAACTTTGTGGCTGATCTATGCAATGTGGTTTGCAGCCGCATATCTGCTGAGACCGGTATTTTCAGTCGGACTATGGGAATATGTTAAAAGATACAGTCTGGTCTATCAGATCTTCCCATGGATAAAAAAACAGTTTAAAAAGACAGGCAACCGGATCAGACAGTGGTGGAACACACTCTCCGGGGAGATCACACACATTGATTTCAGTGAGGAAACGACAAAACTGATCTTAAAAGTTGTCGTTATAAACTTTGCAGTGCTTGCAGCCTGTTCCTTGTTCTGGTTCTTTGGGATCGGTGCATTAGTTGTCTATTCGATCGTCCTGTTTTTTATTATAAAGAAACATTATGAGCAGATCAATAAAGATTATCATGCGATGTTAGATGCCATGCAGACGATCGCAGAAGGTAATCTTGATCAGGAGATTCAGGGGGATTTTGGCATATTTAATCCGTTCCGGGACGAACTTGCGCAGATCCAGACCGGTATGAAAAAAGCAGTGGAGGAAGAGGTAAAGAGCCAGCGTATGAAAACAGAACTGATCACAAATGTTTCACATGACTTAAAAACACCGCTCACTGCCATCACGACATACATTGAACTGCTGAAAAAAGAAGACATCACGGAGGAAGAAAGGCGTTCTTACATTGATACTTTAGAGCGTAAATCACTGCGCCTTAAGGTGCTGATCGAAGATCTTTTTGAAGTCAGCAAGGCAAACAGCAATAATATCGTACTTAATAAGATGGAACTTGACGTTGTAAACCTGATCAAACAGGTCAGCATTGAACATGTGGATAAGATGAAAGAGCGGGGACTCGAACTTAAGTGGAATGTGCCGGAAGAAAAAGTACTGTTAATGCTTGATAACCAGAAAACCTACCGCATTTTTGAAAATCTCTTTGTCAATGTGGTCAAATATGCAATGCAGGGCAGCAGGGTTTATTTAGAGGTGCGAAAGAAAGCATCCCTTGTAGAGATCATCTTAAAAAATATGTCTGCTGAGGAAATACATATCAGCGGTGATGAGATCACGGAACGATTTGTGCGTGGCGACAGTTCAAGAAACACAGAAGGTTCCGGACTTGGTCTTGCGATCGCAAAAAGTTTTACCGAAGCCCAGGGCGGCGAATTCCACGTCGAGGTCGACGGGGACCTGTTCAAAGTTGTCATTTTGTTTTAGGGACGGGTGTGTTATAATACCGTTTAGAAAATGTAGATCTCTGCAAAACTCAACAAAATGTGGAGCTATTGCGAGAGACTGACAAATGAATAAGAAGGTGCTGGGGAGCCGCCGGTACTAAGTGACCGTATTTTGGTCACTTAGTATCCGTTGCGAGCGACACGCAGCGGAAGCGTGCCTTCGTTTCATGTGTCAGTCTCTCGCAATTTCAGAAAAAGTGGGTGAGTTTTACAGGTATTACAATTAACAAATGGGAGGATCACACAATGGAAACAATGGACGACTACAAAGACGAACTGGAAGCCTCTTTCCGCAGGATCAACGAGGGAGACATCATTTCCGGTACTGTCATTGATGTAAATGAAGAGGAAGTAACACTGGATTTAAAATATTATGCGCAGGGTATCATCAAAGTTGCAGATTTAAGCAATGATCCTGATTTTAATGTGCTAGAGCAGGTACATAAAGGTGATGTGATCGAGGCAACAGTGGTACAGAAAGACGATGGTGCAGGCAATATCGTACTTTCCAAGAAAGAAGCAAACGATATACTTGCATGGGATAAATTAAAACAGATGATGGAAGGTGAGACGACAGTAAAAGTGCGCATCCAAGAGAGCGTACCGAGCGGTGTTGTTACTTATCTGGAAGGTATCCGTGCATTTATCCCGGCATCGCAGATCACACTTGATTATGTGGAAGATACCGATGCATGGATCGGAAAAGAGATCGAGGTACGCGTGATCACTGTGGATGCAGAAAAAGAAAAACTTGTTTTATCCGGCAAGGCAGTAGCAAGAGAGGCAGAAGCCGAAGAACGTAACCACAAGATCTCCATGATCGTGCCTGGCACTGTCATGGAAGGAACTGTTGAGTCACTGATGCCATATGGTGCATTCATAAACCTTGGAAACGGACTGAGTGGTCTGGTACATATTTCACAGATCTGTGAGCGCCGTATCAAAAAGCCGTCCGAAGTGTTAAAAGAGGGACAGAAGGTAAAAGTAAAAGTTGTCAATACCAACGATAATAAGATCAGCCTCAGCATGAAAGCACTGCAGGAAGAGATGGTTGATACCGAAGGTGTTGCAGAGGAAGAATTAGAAAAATATACCGATACAGAATCCACAGGCACCAGCCTAGGCTCTTTACTGGCAGGATTTCACTTTGACGCGTAAGCAGTAAAAACATCAGAGGCATCAAGAGACAAAAATCTTGACGCCTCTGTTTTTTTCCCCAGAATCTTTGTCATATATTGTTGACAAGGAAACAAACTTGCGCTATATTAAAACAGAAGTAATTGTTGACAAGGAAACAATATTTGCTTTTATGTAAGGGAGTGGATGTATGAAAGAGCAGGAGCTTCTGTTAAAAGAGCTTGCGCTGATGTTAGAGCGGCAGGACATGCTCTCGAAGCTGACCGAGGGGAAATGTCTCGATGAATATGGCTATTCCGAGACGCACTGTATTGACTATATTGGAAGATTAGAGTTACCCAATGTTACCAAGATCGCAGAAAATATGGGGATGACAAGAGGCGCGATCAGCAAAATGACAAAGAAGCTGTTAGCGAAAGGTCTGATTGAAAAATACACTTTGGAATCAAACAAAAAAGAAGTCTATTTTAAACTGACGGATCTAGGAAAAATGTTGTTTGAGGAACATGCAAAACGTCACAAACGCTGGGAAAAAAGGGATATGGAGTTTTTGTCCCATTATTCTACAGAGGATGTAAAGACGGTGTATCAGTTTATGAAAGAATTTAATCACTACTTAGAGGGACAGATTGAAGAATTATCATAACGATATAGGAAAGTATGAAACAGTTACGGATCAGACAGAAGTTTTGAGATCCATAGGATCGACATAAAAATTGCCTGCGGGCAATCCGCAGGCAACAGGATATTTAAGATTCACTGTCAGTGTCTGTACTGACATCGTCATTAGTATCTGTGCTGACAGCTGCATCAATATCTGTGTTTGTTTTAGTATCAGTATCTTCGTCCGTATCTGTTTCTGCAGAAGGAATCACGCGTACAGGGATGTCTTTTGTGATATCTTCAATTGTTTCAGAATCAGAATTTATGGAAGTAAGGACTGCAGTGCGGTCGGATGGGGTTTCAGAGGTACTTCCCACAGCAGATGTTGTAGTATCCGTATTCTGTAAAGCAGAAGAGACATCTGTTGATGTTGTCTGACCAGATATCATATTTTTTAATTTTAAAATAGCAGTTAAGATATCGAGTGCATCTTTACTGATATTTTTGGAGGAGAAGAAATCAGCGAGCATCTGATTTGCTTCATCTCTTGCAGTTCCGGTCAGACTGAAAATAGAAGAAAGCTGGTCTGAAACGGAAGATACCGTATTAGAAACAGCAGAACCAAATTCTTCCATATAAGAGAGAACCTTTTTAACGTAATTCTGTGTCTCAGTAAAAGGCGGGATGCCGCCGTATTTGTCAACATTTGCACTGCCGGCATTGTAAGCGGCGAGAGCAAGGGAGATATTTCCCTGATAGTTGGACAATAACTGACTGATATATTTTGCACCGCCCATGATATTTTCTCTGGCATCGTAGGAATTAGAAACGCCAAGAGCAGCAGCGGTCGATGGCATTAACTGCATGATACCGACGGCACCTGCACTGCTTACGGCAGACGGATTAAATCCGGATTCTGCTTTTGCAATTGATTTTAGTATAATAGAAGAAACACCATAGGTATTGGCTGCATCTTCGAAAATAGAGTCAAGCTCGCTCGAAGTATAAGAACTTGCGGATGATGCAGCAGTCTGACCTGTGGATACGGTCGATGTATCAGATACGGCGGTATTGGTGCTGATGGTGTTCTGATTGTTTTCTATAGCTTTTGTACTGTCAGCTAACACGGTTGCAAAATCGTCTGAAGTAGTCTGCTTTGCAGTTTCGGCACGTTTGGCAGCCTGCGAATGGATACGGTCAACTAATGCCTGATCCATATAGTTTAATACGGTAATACTCATTCATAACTCCTTTTCGTGTAAAACGCGACTAGAAAAAGTATAGCACATGTTTTTGCAATAGTGAAGTTTTTGTTGAAAATTGTCTTGATGTATCGTAAAAATTGTTGTAGAGTACATAGTGCGATAAGCTAAAGTGATAAAGTGCAGGGGATAGATAAAAGAAATGGATTGTGAAATAGAAAAAAACACAATAAGTAAAAAATCCTCCTATGGAAAAGCATTTAAAGCCGCATTTCCATATACCATACCGGTCATGACAGGATATCTGTTTATCGGCATGGCTTTCGGAGTGATGATCCAGGAAAAAGGGTATAATTTTCTGTGGGCGATATTGATGAGCGTTCTTTGTTATGCAGGGAGCGGACAATATCTCGCCGTGAACTTTTTTGCACCGGGTGTGAGCCTTTTACAGGTGATCTTTATGGAGTTTATGTTAAATATCCGGCATATTTTTTATGGACTGTCGTTGTTAGAGCGTTTTGCAAAGATGGGAAAAAAACGTCTGTATATGATCTTTTCCCTGACAGATGAGACATATTCCTTATTTTTTGTAACGAAAGTGCCAAAGGATGTGGACGAAGGACAGTTCTTATTTGCGATCGCACTGTTAGACCAGCTTTACTGGATCGCAGGTTCGGCGATCGGAGCACTGCTTGGTTCGGTGCTTCCAATCGACACAACAGGCATTGATTTTGCGATGACGGCTTTGTTTGTTGTGATCATGGTGGAACAGTGGATGGAGTCAAAAAACCGTCCGAGTGTGCTGATCGGACTTGGATGCGGACTGATCTGCCTGCTGATCTTTGGGGCAGACAATTTTATCCTGCCGACCATGATCTGCATTATGTTAATTCTGCTTCCGTACAGAAAGTTTTTGGATAAAGAAACAGAACAGAAAAAGGAGGTAGAGCATCATGCCGGTTAGTGTGGCACGTTCACTTGTTATCATTGCAGCAGTTGCGGGAACGATCTTTTTTACAAGACTCTGCCCGTTTTTATTCTTTCCGCCCGGAAAACCGATCCCGCCTGTGATACAGTACCTTGGAAAGGTGCTGCCGCCCGCAGTGATAGGGATGCTGGTGATTTATTGCTTAAAGGCGGTAAGTATTACATCCTATCCATATGGGATTCCGGAGTTTATATCCGTGGCAGTGGTGATACTGCTTCATGTCTGGAAACGAAACAACCTGCTTAGTATCGGCGTCGGCACAGTGCTTTATATGGTGCTGGTACAGGCTGTATTTTAAATATCTTGGAGGAAAAATTATGAAGAAGAAACCTTTTGTAACCAAAGAACAGCTCGAAGAGATCGTAAAAAAATATCCGACACCGTTTCATCTCTACGATGAGAAAGGAATCCGTGAAAATGCAAAGGCAGTCAAAGAGGCATTTTCCTGGAATCCGGGATTCCGTGAATATTTTGCGGTAAAGGCAACACCAAACCCATATATTCTTGATATCTTAAAAGAATATGACTGTGGCTGCGACTGTGCATCTTTAACAGAATTAATGCTGGCAGATTCCCAGGGTTTTGATGGAAAACATATTATGTTTTCTTCAAATGATACACCGGCCGAGGAGTTTAAATTTGCAAATGAACTTGGTGCGATCATCAACTTAGATGACTTTACCCACATTGACTTCTTAGAGAAAACGATCGGAAAGATTCCGGAGACAATTAGCTGCCGTTATAATCCGGGCGGAGTGTTTAAGATGAGCAACGGGATCATGGACAATCCTGGTGATGCAAAATACGGATTCACCCATGAACAGATCATCGAGGGATTTAAAATTTTAAAAGAAAAAGGTGCAAAGCATTTTGGCGTGCATGCGTTTTTAGCAAGCAACACAGTGACAAACGAATATTATCCGAAACTGGCAAGACAGTTGTTTGAATTAGTTGTGGAACTGCGCGATAAGACCGGATGCGATATCCGGTTTATCAATCTTTCCGGCGGTGTTGGTGTACCTTATACTCCGGATCAGACTCCGAATGATATCCGTGTGATCGGTCAGGGCGTCAAAGAGGCTTTTGAGGAGATCTTAGTTCCGGCAGGACTTGGAAATATCTCTATCTATACAGAGATGGGTCGTTTCATGTTAGCACCGTATGGTTGCCTTGTTACGACAGCCATCCATGAAAAACATACTTACAAAGAGTATATCGGTGTGGATGCCTGTGCGGTCAACCTGATGCGTCCGGCAATTTACGGGGCATATCATCATATTACCGTTATGGGAAAAGAGGACGAGCCATGTGACCACAAATATGATGTAACAGGTTCCCTCTGTGAGAACTGTGATAAATTTGCCATCGACCGTATGCTGCCGAAGATCGACATGGGAGATCTGCTTGTGATCCATGATGCCGGAGCACATGGTTTCTCCATGGGATATAACTATAACGGAAAACTTCGTTCTGCGGAGGTATTGTTAAAAGAAGATGGTTCTACCCAGTTAATCCGCCGTGCGGAGACACCGGATGATTACTTCAGAACTTTTGACTGTTTTGATATTTTAAAGGACATGAAGCATCCGGAAAGAAAATAGGACTGCATTCTGCAAAGGGAGTGTGTAGCCCCATATAAAGTTTTGCTTCGCAAAAGGGGGCTACTTACACCCACATCACATTCATACGCACCTGAACAGCAAAGTGTTCAGGTGCTGATTGAACAGTAACGGGAGTGTGTCATGTGTATTGATGAAGTAAGGTTTGAAGCTGCAAAAAATAAAGTGATCGGGATAAACAGGGAACGTCAGGGAATCGGGACGCTTTCCGAGAAAACGGTACATGCTGTTTTGAAAAATTATTATGCACCGGATACGGACATGCATGAGATTCCGATCGAAAATTTTGTGGCAGATATTTTTACAGGAACCGAGATCATTGAGATACAGACGCGCTCCTTTAATGTTATGCGAAGAAAACTTGATGCATTTCTAAAAAGCTATCCGGTGACGATCGTTTATCCGATCCCTCATATCAAATGGCTTTCCTGGATCGACGAGGAGAGCGGGGAAATGTCACCAAAGCGAAAGTCGCCGAAAAAAGGTAATCCTTATCTGGCATTTAAAGAGTTATATAAAATCCGTCCTTTTTTAAAAGATGAAAATCTGAGATTTCGCTTTGCCCTGATCGATATGGAAGAATACCGTCTGCTAAACGGCTGGAGTAAAGATAAAAAGAAAGGCAGTGAGCGCTATGACCGTATTCCGGTGCAGTTTGTGGAAGAGGTATGCATCGAGAGAAGGGAAGATTATATGCAGTTTATCCCGTTTGATCTGCCAGAGCCTTTTACTACGAAAGATTTTTCAAAATATGCGAAAATACCTGTGTCGCTGGCGCAGACAGTACTTCTGATACTGACAGATTTAAAGATTGTAGACAGAGTTGGAAAACAGGGAAACAGTTACCTGTATGAGGTCTGTGAGGTATAAAAAAGGGGACCTGAATTTTCAAGTCCCCATCTTAATAATTGCTCACGATCAATCCGCGCCGGAAAACAGAATCCATATGATCGAGTGTATGTCTTGCCTGTGAATAACGGTTGCGGTTGGTATTGATCACATAAAACTGGTGTGCGCCACGGTATTTTTCACGTAAAAAAAATGGAATCTTAATAAAACTTCTTGTAAAAGGGATCTGGTTTTCAATCAGTAACTGTGCTGCCTGATTACTGATCCTTTCATTGGTTGTGCGGCATAATTCCACGTCTTTATCAAGTTGTTTTGTATCTTTTCCTAATATAAGTGTCTTTCCCATTATTTCAGCCCCTTTTTCAAAAAACTATCATATGTGATAACTTTTGTCAAACATGCTTTTATTTTTGCAGAAATTGTGGTATGTTATTAAGGTTAGACGGAAAAGTTTGTCTTAAAGGATTAGAAAGGTAATTTAATTATGAAGAAAAAAGTAGTAGTAGTAATGCTTTGTGCGATGATGGCAGTCACTGCATTAGGATGTGGCAATAAGAAAAATAATGCCATAGAGGGTACGGAGGCTGCAGAGGCAGTAAACAGTACAGAAAATAGTACAGAAAATGCAGAGAGCACATCTGCTGTGGAATATGAGAGTCTTTCTTATGATCTGAATCCTTCCGATTATGTGACACTCTGCGATTACAGCAAGGTGCCGGTTACGATCACCGGTGATTATGATGTGGACGATCAGGATGCAAAAGATTATTTTGAGCAGATGTTCTCTTATTATGGACCGTTCTATGTTGCAGATGATACCAAAACCACGGTTGGTGAGGGTGACATCGTAAATGTGGACTATGTTGGAAAATTAGACGGAGAGGCATTCGATAATGGAAGTGCCGAGGATCAGAATATCGATGTGGACAATAACTGTTCCGCAGGAAGCCAGTCAAGCTCCTTTATTGATGGCTTTACAGATGATTTAAAAGGTGCATCGGTCGGCGATGTCATTGACAGCGATGTGACATTCCCGGATAATTACGGTAATGCAGATCTTGCCGGAAAGCAGGTTGTATTTACATTTACAGTCAATTCCATCCAGAAAGAGATGACACTTGATGATGTGGATGACGAGTTCGCACAGAAACAGTTCCAGGCTGATACTGTAGATGATATGTATGCACAGATCAAAACTTTTCTTGAGAACACTGCAAGCAGCAACAAGGACAGTGACACTTATGCAGCAGTGCAGCAGTATCTGTTAGATAACTGTAAAGTAGACATTCCGGAGGATTATCTGACAGCCCGTGTCAATGATTATGAGAAACAGTTTGTACAGAACAACTGTGACGGGGATGATTCCAAACTGGAAGATTATGTCAGCAAACAGTATAATATGACACTTGATGAGGTACGCCAGGAATGGAGATCCGGCATGGAGAAAAATATTTCCATGGAGTTCATCACAGGTGCGATCGCAGAAAAAGAAGGAACAGAGCTTGATGAAGACGGATTTTCTTCCTATGTGCAGACACTGATGAGCAGTAACAATTTTTCATCAGAAGAAGATTTATATAAGAACTATGGTTATGGCGATGCAGCGTATGGCGAGAAGTATTTAAGACAGATCTATGTGGATAATCTTGCATTACAGTCTGTCAAGGATAACGCAGAAGTAACTGTGGAGGCTCCGGCAGAGACAGAGAGCACAGAAAGTGCAGAGCCACAGGAAGCTGTTGATGCAACAGAGACAGAAGCAGCAAATTAATCAAATAAATATCCCAAAAGAAGACCAAAGAGATGGGGATTGGAGGATTCAATTATGGATATGGTAAATGTAAGGGATTTATTCCGCAAACAGGAAGAATATGTGGATCAGACCGTGACGATCGGTGGATGGGTGCGAAGCATCCGTAATTCCAAAAATTTTGGATTTATCGTGGTAAACGACGGAACATTTTTTGAACCGGTTCAGGTCGTGTATTCAGATGTTCTGGAAAACTTTGACGACGTTGAAAAATTAAACGTTGGTGCAGCGATCATTGTGACAGGTAAACTCGTTGCAACACCGGGAACCAAGCAGCCGTTTGAGATCCAGGCAGAGAAGATTGACATCGAGGGTGTTTCCACACCGGATTACCCGCTGCAGAAAAAGAAACACAGTTTTGAATATTTAAGAACGATCTCTCATTTAAGACCGAGAACAAATACATTTGAAGCGGTTTTCCGTGTACGTTCCCTGATCGCTTATGCGATCCATAAGTTTTTCCAGGAGAGAGACTTCGTATATGTACACACACCACTGATCACAGGCAGTGATTGTGAGGGTGCAGGAGAGATGTTCCAGGTGACAACACTTGATATGAACAATCTTCCGAAAAATCCGGATGGAACCGTGGATTATTCCAAGGATTTCTTTAATAAGCCGACCAACCTTACCGTAAGCGGACAGTTAAACGGTGAGACTTATGCGATGGCATTTAAGAACATCTACACATTCGGACCGACGTTCCGTGCAGAAAATTCCAATACGACCAGACATGCAGCAGAGTTCTGGATGATCGAGCCGGAAATCGCATTTGCAGATCTTGAGGATGACATGATCTTAGCAGAGAGCATGTTAAAATACATCATCAACTATGTACTTGAGAACGCACCGGAAGAGATGGCATTCTTTAATAATTTTATTGATAAGGGACTCTTAGAGCGCTTACAGCATGTAGCAAATTCTGATTTCGCCCGCGTGACATATACAGAGGCTGTTGAAATCTTAGAGAAACACAATGACAAGTTCGAGTACAAAGTATCATGGGGAACAGACCTTCAGACAGAGCATGAGCGTTATCTGACAGAAGAGATCTTCAAACGTCCGGTATTCGTAACGGATTATCCGAAGGAGATCAAGGCATTCTACATGAAGATGAACGATGATGGAAAGACAGTTGCAGCAGTAGACTGTTTAGTACCTGGCATCGGTGAGATCATCGGAGGAAGCCAGAGAGAGGATGATTACGATAAACTTCTTGCAAGAATCAATGAACTCGGCTTAAAAGAAGAAGATTATCAGTTTTATCTGGATCTCCGCAAATATGGTTCTGCAAGACATGCAGGATTCGGACTCGGTTTCGAGCGCTGCGTTATGTATTTGACAGGAATGTCTAACATCCGTGATGTTATTCCGTTCCCAAGAACCGTAAATAACTGCGAATTATAAAAAAAGAATAGATTTACAGAGGACTGCCGCCCGGATGAATAAGATTCTGCGGGCGGCAGTTTTTTGATATCCGAATCTTCATAGGAAAATGCGTTCTGCAAATTTGTGTAAACCTTCCAAAAACCTGCAAAAATTGAGAAAAAATGTAGCATAAATATAATTGACATAATGCATAATAAGTAGTAGTATCAAAATACAAAAGATATAGTAATAAATACTACATGTAAAAATAATAAATACTATTTTGCTAAAAGGAGGTCATATTATGTTACAGATAGGGATTCGTGAACCGGGAAGCGCCATTACACATTTTATAGCTATGATGATGGCAATATTTGCCACATCGCCGTTGTTAGTCAAGGCTGCGCTGAATGGAAATCATACAACGATTCTGGCAATGGCCGTGTTTATGGGAAGCATGGTGCTGCTTTATGGTGCAAGTACGGTGTACCATTCGCTTGTTGTCCGGGATAAAATTTTAAAGATATTCCGCAAACTCGACCATATGATGATATTTGTCCTGATTGCCGGATCTTATACGCCGGTATGTCTGATCGTACTTGGCGGGAAGTCGGGTTATACGCTGCTTGCGGCAGTGTGGGGCATTGCGGCGGCAGGAATGCTGATAAAAGTGCTCTGGATCAACTGCCCGAAGTGGTTTTCATCCGTGATCTATATCGCAATGGGATGGGTGTGTCTGTTTGTATTCCGGGAACTGTTAGCCACTCTTTCCCAGGCAGCATTTTTGTGGCTGCTTGCAGGCGGTCTGATCTATACTGTCGGCGGTGTGATCTATGCATTAAAACTGCCGGTGTTCAACGCGAAGCACAGTCAGTTTGGTTCCCATGAAGTATTTCATCTGTTTGTCATGGCTGGAAGCATCTGCCATTTTGTATTCATGTATCAGTATGTAGCGTGAAAAATAAAACGATTGCCGGATAGATTTTATGGAAAAGTTAGGTTATAATGTAACAGCAATGAAAAATGAGCAGTGACAGGCAGATGAGAAATGTAATGCCTGTATGAAGAGGAGACAGATATGAGATATACGTTGGAAAATGAAAATTTAAAAGTGGAGATTGACTCATTTGGAGCAGAGATCAAATCTGTAAAAAGAAAATCAGATAACTTTGAATATATGTGGTGTGGTGATAAAAAGTACTGGGGCAGAACATCCCCTGTATTATTTCCGTTTGTCGGTGCGCCGAAAAACAAAGAATACCGTTATGACGGAAAAACTTATATGATGGGACAGCACGGATTTGCAAGAGATATGGAGTTTACATTAGAGGCACAGACGGAAGAGAACATCTCATTTGTACTGACCGATACTGCGGAAACCTGTGAAAAATATCCATTTCATTTTGCACTGCACATTGGTTATGAATTGTGCAAAAACGAGGTGAAAGTAAACTGGACTGTGGAAAACACCGACACAAAAGAATTATATTTTTCCATCGGTGCACATCCGGCATTCAACTGCCCGGTTCACGGAGAGGAAAATAAAACCGGATATGGTCTCAAATTTGGCGGCCTGGCAGATACTATTCATCATCATGGAAACACACCGGACGGTATGGCGGTGATGGAGGATAAAGTCCTGGCACTGAAAGATGGCTGTGTGACATTTACGGAAGGATTCTTTGATGAGTGCACTTACATGGTCGAAGGAAAACAGACCGGAGAGGTTTCCCTGATTGACCGTGAAGGCATCCCGTATGTAACCGTAAAATTTGATACCCCGCTGTTTGCAGTATGGTCACCGGAAGAAAAAAATGCACCTTTCGTCTGCATTGAACCGTGGTACGGAAGATGCGATGCCACAGATTTTACCGGTACATTACAGGAGCGCGACTACGAAAACATGCTGCCGCAGGGCGGAACATTCAAAGCAGCATACAGCATCTTATATTTATAAGATAACAAAAGGTATAAACTAAAAAACGCAAAAGCATGCAAACGCTGCATAGCTTTTGCGTTTTTTTCATATAGTGAAACAGAATCTAAAATCTATGGAGTGGACAATGAATATACAGTCAAAAATGAAAACAAGAGATGCAAAGAACAATCCGGTCGCCGCGGCAGTGGTGTCTGTACTTGTCATGTTCCTGTTAAGCTGCCTGTTCCTGCTGCTTTTAGCAGCACTATTGTATAAGTTTGATCTGAGTGAAGCGGCAGTGAAAGTTGGAATCGTTGTCATCTATATTGTTTCCGGTGCGATCGGTGGATTTTTAATGGGAAAAATTATGAAAACACAGAAATTTTTATGGGGATTTGCGGCAGGTACCATTTATTTTTGCATTTTATTTCTGATATCGGTGCTGGTTAAACAGGGAATATCCATGGAGATTCCCAAGGTGGCAACAACATTTATACTCTGTGCAGCATCCGGTATGGCGGGGGGGATGGTCAGCTAAATATCTGTCCAGGTCATCAGATATACACAGAGTACTTGCGCTGGATATTGGGAGCGTGATATACTCATAGAAAAGCGTGTATGAGCAGGGAATATCAATGATTCATGCAAAAAATACACACGAGGAGGAAAAGATGGAAAGTCAAAAGAGACAGGGAGCAGAGTACGAATTTTATGGAAAACTTCCACTGAAAAAGGCAATCCCTCTGGGATTACAGCATGTGCTGGCAATGTTTGTTGGAAACCTTACCCCGATCCTGATCATTACAGGGGCATGTGGCATTGCGGGTGAAGAGTTTGGGAGTCTGCAGGTCGACCTTTTACAGAATGCGATGCTGATCGCCGGAATCGTGACGCTGATTCAGTTGTTTGCGATCGGACCGGTTGGCGGAAAGGTACCGATCATCATGGGAACCAGTTCCGGATTTATCGGTGTGTTCAACAGTGTAGTTCAGGTGATGGGAGGAGGCATTCTTGCGTATGGGGCAATTATGTGTGCATCCGTCATTGGAGGTCTGTTTGAGGGTATTCTTGGTTTCCTGTTAAAACCGCTTCGTAAATTTTTCCCTGCGGTTGTTACAGGAACGGTCGTATTGTCGATCGGATTATCCCTGATCGCAGTTGGGGTCAATTCTTTTGGCGGCGGCAATACGGCAAATGACTTTGGCTCTGTTGAAAATTTACTGCTTGGTGCAGCCGTTTTACTGATCATCGTAGCAGTCAAACACTGGATGAAAGGCATGGCGAGCGCTTCATCAATTCTGATCGGTATCGTGGCAGGCTATATTATTGCAGCAGTCATGGGGCTGGTTCTGCCAACAACAGGGATCAATGCAGACGGTGTGGAATATACAAAAGCCTGGGTATTAAACTGGGATAAAGTTGCGGATGCAGCGTGGTTTTCCGTTCCGAAATTAATGCCGGTCAAACTGGTATTTGACTGGAGAGCAATCGTACCGGTTTTGATTATGTTTATTGTCACTGCAGTTGAGACAGTCGGAGATATCTCCGGCGTTATGGAAGGCGGAATGGACAGAGAAGCTACTGACAAAGAACTTTCCGGCGGTGTCATATGTGATGGGATCGGTTCTTCCCTTGCAGCACTTTTTGGTGTACTGCCGAATACTTCTTTCAGCCAGAATGTAGGACTTGTCACAATGACAAAGATCGTAAACCGTATGGCGCTTGCCTCAGGAGCAGTATTTCTGATTTTATGCGGTTTATTCCCGAAACTTGCTGCGCTGATCTCGATCATGCCGCAGAGTGTACTTGGCGGAGCGGCTGTTATGATGTTTTCATCCATCGTGATCAGTGGAATCCAGCTCATCACAAAAGAGCCGATGACAATGCGCAATATCACGATCGTTTCCGTTGCGTTGGGACTTGGCTACGGAATCGGATCCAGCAGTGGTATCCTTGCACATCTGCCGCAGGGTATCCAGTTGATCTTTGGCGGTTCCGGTATTGTTCCGGCAGCCATTGTGGCGATCATCTTTAATATCATCCTGCCGAAGGATAACGTATAAAAAAAACTTCCCATATGAAAAAAGTTATGTTATACTGTATAAGTTAACAGAGCTCCGCGCGAAAGCGAATAAATACATAGTATTACGGGGAGCGGGCAAATGGCGTATCCCATGTGTGCGGAAATTACAAAAAAGGAGAGAAGCATCATGAAACATGTAAAGACATTAAATACCAAGAGATTACAGAACACAATCAAAAAAGGTGGCTGCGGCGAGTGCCAGACATCCTGCCAGTCTGCATGCAAGACATCCTGTACAGTAGGAAACCAGAGCTGCGAGCACAAATAAGATTTGAACTGGTACAGCCGGGCATGCATAGCATGGTAAAAATTGTGCATATGAGTGCCGGATATGCCATCATGGCATGATACAAAATGACTGTGTGATACAACGATGAAAATCATACGGTCGGATATAAGTGAAATCTGCAAACGACCGTTCGCATAGCGTGCGGTCATTTGTACGTTTTATCGGCAACATTAAAATGCCGTAATACTTGAAAAAAATACATTGATTTGCAGAAAACTTTAAATGTTTTGCTGTAAAATCAGATAGAAAGAGAGGAAATATTATAGTGGTTCATCAGTATAAGAACAACGGCTATGATATTGTTTTAGATGTAAACAGCGGAGCGATTCATGTGGTGGATGACGTGACTTATGATGTCATTGAGATGATCGATCAGAGCCAGCCGGAATCGTATGCAAGGGATGAGATCGTATCTGCACTGTCCGGAAAATACGGCAAAGAGGAAGTGGAGGAAGCAATCGATGAAGTCCAGACATTGATCGATGAGGAGTCGCTTTTTACAAAGGACACTTACGAAAACTATATCATGGATTTCAAAAAACGCCCGACGGTTGTCAAGGCACTCTGCCTGCATATTGCACATGACTGCAACCTGGCATGTCAGTACTGCTTTGCTGAGGAGGGAGAGTACCATGGAAGAAGGGCACTGATGTCCTTTGAAGTTGGAAAGAAAGCACTGGATTTCTTAATTGCCAATTCAGGTAACAGACGAAATCTTGAGGTGGATTTCTTTGGCGGCGAGCCGCTTATGAACTGGCAGGTCGTAAAAGACTTAGTTGCTTATGGAAGAGAGCAGGAAAAGCTGCATGACAAGAAATTCCGTTTTACACTGACCACAAATGGTGTGCTTTTAAATGACGAGATCATGGAATTCTGTAATAAAGAGATGGCAAATGTGGTCTTAAGTATCGATGGAAGAAAGGAAGTTCATGATAAGATGCGTCCGTTCCGCAAAGGGGCAGGAAGTTATGATCTGATCGTTCCAAAGTTCCAGAAATTTGCAGAGAGCAGACATCAGGACAAATATTATGTGCGTGGTACATTCACACACTACAATCCTGATTTTGCAGCAGATGTACTTCATCTTGCCGATCTTGGTTTCAAACAGATCTCCGTGGAGCCGGTAGTTGCAGAACCGAGTGAACCGTATGCGATCACAGAGGAAGATCTTCCACAGCTGTTTGAGGAATATGACAAACTTGCAGCGGAGATGGTAAGACGTCACAAAGAGGGAGATGATTTTAATTTCTTCCATTTTATGATCGATCTTGAAGGTGGTCCGTGTGTGGCAAAACGTCTGTCCGGCTGTGGTTCGGGAACCGAGTACCTTGCGGTAACGCCTTGGGGTGATTTTTATCCGTGCCATCAGTTTGTAGGCAATGAGAAGTTCCTGCTCGGCAATGTGGATGAGGGGATTAAAAATACAGAGATCCGTGATGAATTTAAGTGCTGCAACGTCTATGCAAAAGAAAAATGCAGAAAATGTTTTGCCAGGTTCTACTGCAGCGGCGGATGTGCAGCAAATGCGTATAATTTCAGCGGTGATATCTGCGGAGCATATGATATCGGATGTGAACTGCAGAAAAAACGTATTGAATGTGCAATCATGATCAAGGCTGCCGAAGCCGATTGTGAATAAAAAAGAAACAGGAAGGAAAAAGAAAATGAAAAAGAGTAAAGCAGCAGTCATATTAGTTGCGATTCTCGCTGCATTTGCGGGACTTGCCTATTATGCATCTATTATTCTTTCATCGACCGGTATTGGGGAGGAAATGAGTATTCCGCTTGGACTTGATCTGTCCGGTGGTGTATCGATTACCTATCAGGTCATGGATGAAAATCCAAGCGCAGAAGATATGAGTGATACGATCTACAAACTCCAGAAGCGTGTGGAAAGTTACAGTACAGAGGCTTCTGTATATCAGGTCGGAGATGACCGTATTGCCGTTGAGATCCCTGGTGTTACAGATGCGAGCAAGATATTAGAGGAACTGGGTAATCCGGGTTCCTTAGAGTTCCAGCTTTCTGATGGTACTGTATTTATGACAGGTGATCAGGTAGCAGATGCACAGGCTGCAACAACCACAGACCAGTATGGTAACAAACAGTACGTTGTACAGCTTACCCTGACGGATGAGGGTGCAAAGACTTTCGGAGATGTTACATCTGAAAATGTCGGAAAAGCACTTCCAATCGTATATGATGGAGAAATCATCAGTTATCCTACCGTACAGGAGGCAATTACCGGAGGTACAGCACAGATTTCCGGTCAGAGTACTTTTGAAGAGGCGCAGACTTTAGCAACACAGATCCGTATCGGTTCTCTTTCCCTGCAGTTATCAGAGTTAGAGTCCAGCGTGGTAGGGGCACAGCTTGGAAGCCAGGCAATCTCCTCCAGTTTAAAAGCAGCAGCGATCGGTCTTGTGATCGTTATGATCTTTATGATCATCGTATATGCAGTTCCGGGTGTTGCAGCAACTTTAGCACTTGCGATCTATACAGCACTTGTGATCGCAACCTTATACTTATTTGAAATCACATTAACATTACCTGGTATTGCCGGTATCATCTTAAGTATCGGTATGGCGGTAGATGCCAACGTTATCATCTTCGCACGTATCCGTGAGGAGATCGCAGCAGGTAAGTCAGTTATTACTGCAATGAAAACCGGTTTCCATAAGGCAATGTCCGCAATCTTAGATGGTAACATCACAACCTTGATCGCATCTGTCGTATTGATGTCATTAGGTTCCGGTACTGTAAAAGGATTTGCTTATACACTTATGATCGGTATTATCCTTTCCATGTTTACAGCACTTATTGTGACAAGATGGATTCTTTATGCTTTCTACTGGTTAGGACTTAGAGATGAGAAATTCTACGGACGTGCCAAAGAGAGAAAGACTATTAATTTCCTGCAGAAGAGATATGTGTTCTTTGGAATCTCTCTTGCGATTATTGCTGCCGGATTCATTGGTATGGGAGTACATAAAGCATCCGGTCAGAATTCCTTAAATTATGGACTTGATTTCATGGGAGGAACTTCCACCACTGCTGATTTTGGTAAAGAATATACCATTGAGGACATTGAGAAAGACATTATCCCGGCTGTAAAAGAAGTGACCGGAGACAGCAATATCCAGGCAAACAAAGTGGAGGGAACAACACAGATCACGATCAAGACAAGAACTTTGTCTAAGGAAGAACGTGATACATTGAACCAGACACTTGCAGACAATTTTGATGTGGATGAATCTACGATCACATTCCAGAGTATCAGTTCCACAGTCAGTGGCGAGATGCGTGCGGATGCATTTAAAGCGGTGATCATTTCAACAATCTGCATGTTGATCTATATCTGGTTCCGTTTCAAAGATATCCGTTTTGGTGCAAGTGCGATCATTGCCCTGGTTCATGACGTTTTAGTCGTACTTACCGTATATGCCCTGATGCGTATTTCTGTCGGAAATACCTTTATCGCATGTATGCTGACGATCATTGGTTATTCTGTCAACGATACGATCGTTATCTTTGACCGTATCCGTGAGAACCTTGCAGCAAAACATGGCAAGCAGACGAAAGAGTCTCTGATGGAAATTGCAAACCGAAGCCTGACACAGACGTTGTCACGAAGCATCAATACTTCCTGGACGACTTTTGTTATGGTATTTATGCTGTTCATCCTCGGTGTGACCAGCATCCGTGAATTTGCACTTCCTCTGATGGCAGGTCTTATCTGTGGTGCTTATTCATCTATCTGTATTGCAACAGAGTTGTGGTATGTGATGAAGATTCATGTAGGTAAAAATAAGGTAACAGAATAAAAACTGTTGTTATGAATGAAAGCCCCGGTAGTTTTGCCGGGGTTTTTTTGTGAGAGGAGAAAATCATGGATACGATCACAGCTTATCTGGTATTTTTAAATCTGGCTGGATTCCTTATCATGGGAGATGATAAAAGACGTGCGAGAATGCACCGGTGGCGTATTTCAGAGAGAATGCTTTTTCTGGTCAGCATTTTAGGAGGCAGTATCGGAACATGGGCTGGAATGTATGTGTTCCACCATAAGACGAGACACTGGTATTTTGTCATAGGAATGCCGTTGATCCTGGCTTTGCAGATCGTGGCAGCAATCCTGCTTTATCGACAGGGCTTATACCATTTATAATTATTTGATATAACTGCTGTGGTATTTGGAATTGCCAAAAAAAGGGAAGTCATATATAATGATAAACAGAAATAAAAGACAAGTGTTTTTGGTAGAAAGACACATTGATCAAACAGCAAAGGAAGGGAGTATTACCAATTATGTATACACTGGAAGATATTCAGGCAGTTGATATGGAAGTGGCAAATGCCATTACCGATGAATTTGAGCGTCAGAACAGCCATATTGAGCTGATCGCATCCGAGAACTGGGTGAGCAAGGCAGTAATGTCAGCAATGGGAAGCGTTCTTACGAATAAATATGCAGAGGGTTATCCGGGAAAAAGATATTACGGTGGATGCGAATGTGTGGATGTAGTGGAGGAGCTTGCAAGAAAGCGTGCGAAAGAGCTTTTTGGATGTGAGTATGCCAATGTACAGCCTCATTCCGGCGCACAGGCAAATATGGCAGTCCAGTTTGCCATCTTAAAACCGGGTGATACAGTGATGGGAATGAATTTAGACCATGGCGGACATTTGACACACGGAAGCCCAGTGAACTTTTCCGGTACGTATTTCCATATTGTACCTTACGGTGTCAATGATGAGGGATTTATCGATTATGATAAAGTAGAAGAGATCGCAATGGAGTGCAAGCCGAAGATGATCATCGCAGGTGCAAGTGCTTATGCGAGAACCATCGACTTTAAGAGATTCCGTGAGATCGCAGATGCATGCGGAGCAGTCCTGATGGTGGATATGGCACACATCGCAGGACTTGTTGCAGCAGGACTTCATCCAAGCCCAATACCGTATGCGCATGTTGTTACGACTACAACTCATAAGACGCTGCGTGGACCGCGTGGAGGCATGATCTTATCCAGTCAGGAAATCGCAGACAAATATAACTTTAACAAAGCTATTTTCCCTGGAATCCAGGGCGGACCTTTGATGCATGTGATTGCTGCGAAGGCAGTCTGCTTTAAAGAGGCACTTCAGCCGGAGTTTAAAGTATACCAGCAGAATATCATTGACAATGCACAGGCACTTTGCAAGGGACTGTTAAGCCGTGATATTAAAATCGTATCCGGCGGTACAGACAATCACCTGATGCTTGTTGATCTGACAAATTATGATCAGACCGGAAAGGCAGTGGAGAAACTTCTCGATTCTGTCAATATCACCTGTAACAAGAATACGATCCCGAACGATCCGAAGTCCCCGTTCGTAACAAGCGGTGTACGTCTTGGAACACCGGCAGTTACCTCCCGTGGTCTTAATACAGAGGATATGGATCAGATCGCAGAGGCGATCGCCATGATGATCAAGGAGGGTGAGTCGGCAGCTGATAAAGCGCGTGCAATCGTAAAATCCCTGACAGAGAAATATCCGTTAGAGAGATAGAAAAGAATACAAACAATATTCTGATATGATAGAACAAAAAGCGAGGAAACCAGTTTTTGATGGTTTTCTCGCTTTTTGGTGTAATAATAAGTATATATCTGTAAAGAATACAGCCTTCTATTTTACATCATCTGCAACACGGAAGAGTGTATAGCTTATGGTTCGGATCTGTTTTTTCTTGTCCTGATAAGTAATTGTTACAGTCGTTGGCGCAAGCAGGCTTGTATACATATTATGTGATTCATAATTATAATCAGGGGAGTATGTAGATTCATATACATAGCTGTATCCGGAATAGCTTGCATAACGTCCTAATTTAATAGCTTTTCTGTTTGCGGTTTTTGTGGTTTTCTCTGTATTTGAGATGGATTTACTGGTAGAAGTTGAATAGGTTACTGTTGGTTTACTGTAAGTTCTGTATTCAATTTTCTTTAATTTATATCCTTTGTTCATTTTTACATTGATCTTGACAGAATCTTTGGTGTAAAGAGTCGAATAATCATAATATTTCCCATCGAAAGTTAAACTCTTGAAAGGATAATTGTTGGAAGAGACTGCGCTTAGTACCCTTACCTTTACAGAGAGTGATTTTACTTTTTTGTTTTTGGCATTGTATACATCAAAAGTAACTTTGTAATTACCGGTTTTCTTTGCATAGACACCGATATAGCCAGTGTTCTGAGTGGTATTCAGATTCAGGCTTGTTAATTTTGCTTTCAGATTTTTACTGTTTGTTTTTATATTTTTAATGTTTTTTCCGTATGTTCCAAGATTTACACTAATGGCATAATCATTGACATCAGGGTAGCTTGGATAATAGTAAACATCGACATTTTTTGACACACTTGGTGTGGTTGCAGCGGATACCGGAGTGGAAGGGATCATGAATAATCCGACACACAGGCAAAGTGTAAGAATGGTGCAGACAATCTGTTTCATTGATTTCATATTAAATATTCCTCCTGTTGGATTATTTTGCAAGACGCCTGATTATATAAACAAGCTGACATTTCTGTTTTGTATATTTGTCAACATAAGTGACGGTGATTGTGGTCCGGGCAGCAAGTGAAGTATAATAACTGGAACTGTCAGAGTAAGTATTCCTGCTGATATAGGCATATTGACCAAGTTTTAATGTACTGTTGTTTTTGAAATTTTTAACAACTTCCTTACCTGACTTATCGTAGGTGGCAACGGTAATTTTTTTCAGCTTATACCCTTTGTTCATTCTGATGCTTAATTTGCCGGATGATTTGCCTGTAAGAGCACTGTTAATTTCTTTGTTTGCAAACTTGGCAGATTTAACCGGTGAGTCATTTTTTGCATATACGGTTACTTTACCGGAAGAAAGTTTTTTACCTGCTTTATCACAGATGTTGTAGGTTACTTTGTATGTACCTTCTTTCTTTGCATAAAGACCGATTTCTGCGTAAGGATTTGTATATTCGTCTGTGGAAGTGCTGGTATAGTAGCGGGTGTTTTTGGCAATCAGATTTTTGCTGTTTGTCTTGATATTTTTTACATAGCAGACTTTACCTTTTGGTAAATTGATATGGATATCTGAATTACTCTGTGATCTGCTGTATATACGCAGTACTTTGGTGGTTGGTGTGGTTGTGGTGGCTGCGGATACTGTTGACTGCGGCTGCAGTAAGAGCATTCCGGCGCAGAGACAGAAAGCTAAGAACAAGCTTGCTGTTCGTTTGAAAATTTTCATAAGTGAATCCTCCATTTTTATAAGTATTTTATAAATGTTACAAAAATATTATAATATGTAGAAAAATTTTATACAATCGTAAATTTAAGAAATAAATAAGAAAAATTACAGAAATATATCAGAGAATTTCAATATGCCAAAACTTGTATTTTATGTGATGTTATTTTATAATTGTATACAATAGATTGCATATTTTATAAGCCGGCTAAGGACAGACAAAATAGAAATTAAAACGGCATGCAGAGTATGCAGAAGCGAGGAATATATGAAGAAACAGAATAAAGGAGTTCCGGCATACCGTGACATTCGCTGGGACAGACTTGATAATACAGCCCATCTTTTTCCTGTCATAGCCGGGGAGAGCATGAGCAATGTATACAGGATCAGTGTTACACTGAAAGAAGAGATTGATCCGGAATTATTGCAGAAGGCACTTGATATGGTATTGCCGAAGTTTGACGGTTTTAATTTAAGACTGCGTCAGGGTGTATTCTGGTACTATTTTGAGGAGAACGGAAAGGCAGCGCCGAAAGTCCGTATGGAGAACAATTTCCCATGCAGGTATATTCAGCAGAACAAAAACCGCAGTTATATGTTCCGTGTGACCTATTATAAATGCAGGATCAATCTGGAAGTATTCCATGTTTTGACGGATGGAATGGGAGGAATTAATTTCTTAAAAGAGCTGACTTACCAGTATCTGCGTCTGGCACATAAAGACCTGCAGGAAAAGCTGGGAGATTCATTAAGTGTTGATACGTCTTTGAACCGGGAAGACAGTTTCTTAAAAAATTACAAAAAAAGTTCCGCAAAAGGATACCAGACAAAAAAGGCATATCTGATCCGTGGAGAAAAGTTAAGACCGGGCGAGTTCGGCGTGATGCACGGTTATATGAAAATACCGGAGTTGAAAAGGGTCTGTCATGCGATGGGAATCAGTATCAACGAATATCTGGTAAGTGTGTACATCTGGAGCGTTTATACAGAATGTCTGCACGGCATGCCGTCAAAGTGTCCGATCCGTGTTGCGGTGCCGGTTAATCTGCGGCCGTATTTTAATTCTATTACCACGAAAAACTTTTTTGTCATGGTGTCCGCAGAATTTCATCCGACCAAAGAGACCTATACGTTTGCAGAGGTGGCTGCAATCGTGAAGGAAAGCCTGCGAAGCCAGATCAACCGGGAAAATCTTGAAAAGCTGTTTTCCTATAACGTTTCCAATGAAAAACTGCTGATTGCAAGAGTTGTGCCGCTTTTCCTGAAAAACCTTGCAATGAAGTATGTATATACAACTTCTGCACTTGCCAATACTGCGACGATCACAAATATCGGCAATATTTCCGTGACAGAAGAGTACCGCCCTTATGTGGAAATGTTTCATGCATTTCTTGCCATGTCAAAGGGGCAGCATCTGAAAGGAACGATCTGCTCTTACGGGGATACACTTGTATTCAGTTTCAGTTATGATCTTGTCGATGCGTCTGTGCAGCGTGGATTTTTCCGGAAAATAGCCTCGGACGGGATTGCGGTAGAAATAAAGAGTAATGGAGTAAATTATGAGTAAATGCAGAAATTGTAATGTGGAGATATCAGATGAAACAGAGCGCTGTCCACTCTGCGGATCCGTGTTAGAATACACAGGTGAAGTGGAGAATATGTACCCGGATGTGAGAGTGTACACCCGGAAAATGACAATGATCAGTAAAATCTATCTGTTTTGTGCACTTTTGGTTGAGGTGCTGCTCATTTATATCAATGTGGTCACCGAGTCACAGATTGCATGGAGTGCGATCACGGGGCTTGGATTCTTTTACGGATATATGCTGATCCGTTTTGCAATTCTTGGAAAGACAGGTTACCGCGCCAAAATCACGGTACTCACGCTGATGGCGATACTGATCGTGATCGCAATCGATTTTCTGGTCGGCTACCGCGGATGGTCTGTCAATTATGCATTGCCGTCGGCGATCATTTTAGTCGATGTTGGTATTATCATCTGTATGATCGTAAACCGCAGAAACTGGCAGAGCTATATGATGTGGCAGATTTTTATGATCTTATGCAGCATTGTTCCGGTAATACTGATTTTTACCGGTATCGTGACGGCACAGCTTTTTGCACTGATCGCATTTGCGTTTTCCCTGTTTCTGTTTCTTGGAACACTGATCATCGGAGACCGCAGGGCAAGGGTGGAACTGAAACGAAGATTTCATGTCCGCTGAGTTATATTTAGAATAAAAAAAACAGGAGCAATCGGATGAGAGAGAGCGAAGCGAGCATCAGGGGAAGAGTCATGAGGGACTTGATCGCCCATGTGACAAATGATCACCTGATTGGGAAAAAGATAAAAAATGGAGAACTGAGGAAAAAAATCGGGGATTCGGAGCCGCCGTGGAAATGTCCGGACTGTTTTTCATTAGATGTGATCGAGATGGATAATTTCTCCATGGAGTATTTACAGGCAAAAGAAAATCCGAATACGGAAAAAGTAATCTTACAGCTTCACGGGGGCGGATATGTCGGAGCGATGCGGAATGCATACCGTATGTTTGCCGGACTTTACTGTGAAGTCAGCCATGGAATGAGTGTTCTGACACCCGATTACCGTGTGGCACCGGAACATCCGTATCCGGCGGCTTTAGAAGATGCCTATGCCGCATACTGTTATCTGTTGGAACAGGGGTGGTTTTCCGAGCAGATCATCATCGCAGGAGATTCCGCAGGAGGCGGTCTTGCGATGGCATTATGCCATTATCTGAAAGATCACGGAAAGCAGCTTCCGTGTGGGATCGTAGCCATGTCACCGTGGACAGACCTTGCGGCGAGCGGGGAATCTTACGAGACAAACTTTGAGCGCGACCCGTTATTTGGAAAAACAAGGGACAGCCTTATTTATAATAAAGATTATATTGGGGATAACGACCCGTATAATGCTTATATTTCGCCTTTATATGGGGATTTCAGGGGATTTCCGCCGATGCTGATACAGGTTGGTTCCTATGAGATGCTGCTCTCGGATTCTGTGGATGTGGCTGCAAAAGCCAGAGAACAGGGAGTAAAAGTAAGAATCAGTATTTATGAAGGAATGTTCCACATCTTTCAGATGGCAGCAAAAATGCTGCCGGAATCTAAAAGAGCGTGGGTTGAGATCGGTAAATTTATTGATGTTTTGCTAAATGACTGACATCCATATAGACAGGGATACCGCTTTCGTATTTTACTGGAACTTCACCGAGTATGAGAGGTGAAAGGTAATCGATCAGTGGCTGTGTGACATCATTGCCTGCATCGTTGATCCATTCTCTCGGAATTGATTTTGCCTCGTTTGCAATGTGGCGGATCTCGGCATGCTCATAGGCGATTTCGTACGGAGCATCAGAGATACGGCGCATTGTTACCATGGAAGCGGTAACACCTTCCTCGGAGAGAGCAACCGCTTTCTGACCGAGAGTAAAAGCCTCATCAAGATCAGTCTTTGAAGCAAGGTGTGCAGCGCAGCGCTGTAATACGTTGACTTCCACGGAACGGACTTTAACGCCTAGTTTTTCTTTGACTAAAAATTCAAGTGTTTTTCCGGCTCCGCTTAACTGGCTGTGACCAAAGGTGTCAACAGAACTTTCGGAAGCACTGATATAGTTGCCGGAAGCATCGCGGATACCTTCGGATACGGCAACGATCACGTTATTGCGCTCGAAAAGCATACGCTTTACATCCAGTAAAAAGTCCTCTTTGTCAAATGGAACCTCCGGGAGATAGATCAGATGTGGTGCTGTATTATAACCGTTTCTTGCCAGTGCAGAAGCAGCGGTCAGCCATCCGGCATCACGTCCCATGATTTCCACGATCGTCACACTTTTGACTGCATAGATAAATGTGTCATGTGCGATTTCTAAAAGAGAAGATGCGATATATTTTGCGGCAGAACCGAATCCTGGTGTATGGTCTGTCTCACAGAGATCATTGTCGATGGTCTTTGGAATACCGACAATACGCACCGGACTGCCGATTTTTTTGCCATATTCGGAGAGCTTTAAGACGGTGTCCATAGAATCGTTGCCGCCGATATAAAAGAAAGCATCAATATGGTAAGTTTCAAACTGTTTGAAAATGAATACATAGGAAGAATCATCATCTAAATAATTTGGCAGTTTGTAACGGCAGGAGCCAAGATACATTGCCGGAGTGACCTTTAAGCGGTCGAGATATTCCGAATTCTGCTGCATTAATTCAGAAAGATTCGTCAGATCGTTGTTTAAAATACCTGTGATTCCGTTTAAGGAACCATAAACCGTGTCATACATGTCAGAACGCATTACACCGTCGATCACACCGGCAAGGCTGGCATTGATCGCAACAGTAGGGCCGCCTGACTGTGCTACCATACAGTTTTTTGGACTCATAAGAAAACTCCTTTGTGTTTGATCTTCTTTTTGCAATGTCTATCATACAAAAAAAGGCACGGTTGCGCAATCATTAAATTAAATAGAAAGAGTGATGGTATACCATGAAAATATGTACATTGTGTCCTAGAATGTGCGCTGTGGACCGAAAATCCGGTGAGCGCGGCATCTGCGGACAGACCACAGAGATTAAGGTGGCGCGTGCGGCACTGCACTTCTGGGAAGAACCCTGCATTTCCGGGGAGATGGGTTCCGGTGCGGTCTTTTTTTCCGGCTGTGCACTGCACTGTGTGTTCTGCCAGAATGAAAATATTGCAAATGGCACGGCTGGTAAGGTGATAAGTACGGAGCGGCTTGGCGAAATTTTTCTGGAACTCCAGGAAAAGGGTGCAAATAATATCAACCTTGTGACACCGGGGCAGTTTGTACCACAGATCATAAAAGCGGTAGAGCTTGCAAGAAATCAGAATTTAAAGATACCCATCGTTTATAACACCAGCAGCTATGAAAATGTGGATACGATCCGTTCTTTAGAAGGAATTGTGGATATCTATCTTCCGGATTTTAAGTATTTTGATACCGCTTTGAGTGCAAAATATTCCCATGCGCCGGATTACCCTGCTGTGGCTAAGGCGGTGATAGCGGAGATGGTGCGTCAGACGGGTGCGGCAGTTTTTGAAAACGGGGAGGATTCCCTGATGAAGCGTGGTACGATCGTGCGCCATCTGATCCTGCCGGGGTGCACGAAAGATTCCAAAGCAGTTTTGAAATATCTGCATGAAACCTATGAGAATCAAATATATATCAGTATCATGCACCAGTTTACACCGCTCTCTAACGTGAAAAAATATCCGGAATTAAACCGTAAGATCACGGATCGGGAATATGATGAGGTTATTGATTTTGCAATCGATATAGGGATTGAAAACGGTTTTATCCAGGAGGGGGAGACGGCGGAGGAGAGTTTTATTCCGGAATTTGACAATGAGGGAGTTTGAGGTTGACGCATTTTCGAATATCTCATATAATTCCATAGTGATGATGGCAATAGAGGGAGTGTGAAACGAATGAAGAGAAAAGTAAGATTCATAGCTGCACTTTTCTGCATGGGATGTCTTGCGACAGAACCTGCGGCAGACATAAAGGCTGCCGGAATCCAGGTGGCTGCTGCACAGACAACACTTTCCGCAGATAATTCGCTGGAAGTGTTATCACTTTCTGCGGGAAAATTATCCCCGGACTTTACAGGAAAGACAGTACAATATACAGCTACCGTACCGAATGATGTCACAAGCGTTACAGTGACGGCAACACCGGTCAATGAATTTGCGACGGTGCAGTCGATCACAGGAAATGACAATCTTCAGGTTGGTACCAATACGATAAAAGTTGTCGTAAAGGCACAGAACGGGGCACTTGCCCAGTATACGATCACGCTGACAAGAGAAGAAGGACAGGCAGCAGACGGGCAGACGACAGACCAGCCAGCAGATGGAACGGACGGGCAGATCACAGATCAGCCGTCAGATGGACAGACGACAGACCAGTCAGCGGATGGACAGACCGCAGATCAGCCGTCAGATGGACAGACGGCAGACCAGCCGGCAGATGGAACAGACGGACAGAATGCGGAGACTGAGACAGCAGAAGATGATGATACTTATAATATGGAATATCTTCAGCAGGAATACAATGACCTCTCAGAACAGTATGCGAAGGAAAAATCCTTTTCCAGAAATATGATGGGAATCATGGCATTTGTGATCGCAGTACTCGTCGTGATTATTGTTAATCTCTTATTAAGAGGAAGCAAAAGAGATGACTGGGATGATGAAGAAAATCAGGATGACTGGGACTGGAAATCTGCAAAGAAAGTAAAGGATCAGGAGCAGCAAGAGGATGCTGATTTCGAAGAAAACAGCAGTATGGAAGAAGAAAATGATATTGAACCGGAAAGAAGAGGCTTCTTCCATGGAAAGACAAAAACGGCAGATGAAACAGAAGACAGGGACGATGACGAGACAGAAAACGAAATCGGCGTGTCAAAGATCCACAAAGTACATGCAGGATTATTCGGAAGGGGTATGTCGGATGATCTTGAAGATGAGGACTGGGATGATGAGGAGGAGTTCTCACCGGTAGAGAAGAAACGTCCGGAGAAAAAAGAGCAGCCGGAGGAGAAACGCCGTCCGGAGAAAAAAGAGCAGCCGGAGGAGAAACGCCGTTCGGAGAAAAAAGAGCAGCCGGAGGAGAAACACCGCCCGGAGAGAAAAGAGCAGCCGGAAAGAAAACATACTCCGGAGAAAAAACATATTCCGAGAGAAGAAGAGGAAGATGATGATTTAGAGATCATCGATTTAAATGATTTATAAATAGAAACAGAATGGAGAGACTATGCAGATACGATATACAACAAAGGCAAAAAAAGCAATTGATCTGGCTTCAAAAATGTCGAAATCACTGCATCACCACTATATTGGAACGGAACATATCCTGATCGGACTTTTAAAGGAAGGAACAGGTGTTGCTGCACAGGTGTTAACTGAAAATGGTGTCGAGCTTGACAAAGTCATGCAGCTGATCGAAGAACTCATTGCGCCGGACGCACAGGTGTTGACGGCAGAGGCAAAAGAATATTCACCAAGAGTATTGCAGGTGTTAGAAGGTGCAGCCAGAGAGGCAGCGCGTTTTCATTCAGAGGAGATCGGAACGGAGCATATTCTGATCGCAATGATGAAAGAGACGGAGTGTGTGGCATCGAGACTTTTAAATACGTTAGCAGTCAATATCCAGAAAATGTATGTGGATATCCTGATTGCCATGGGAGAAGATGCAAGCCTGTATAAAGAAGATTTCATGAATGGAAAACCGGTGAAGAAAACTGCATCGGATACACCGGTACTAAATCAGTACTCCAGAGATCTGACTGCATTAGCAGCCGAGGGGGCATTAGATCCGCTGGTTGGCAGACAGGACGAAATCGACCGTGTAATACAGATCCTAAGCAGAAGAACAAAAAATAACCCTTGCCTGATCGGTGAACCGGGAGTAGGAAAGACAGCGATCGTTGAGGGAATTGCAGAGCGTATCACAACCGGAATGGTTCCGGACACCGTTGCTGGAAAGAGAGTTGTATCCCTTGATATGTCCGGGATCGTTGCAGGTTCAAAGTATCGTGGAGAGTTTGAGGAACGCATTAAAAAAGTACTTCAGGAAGTAAGGGCAGCAGGTAATATCCTGCTCTTTATCGATGAACTGCATACGATCATCGGGGCAGGTGGAGCGGAAGGTGCGATAGATGCATCTAATATTTTAAAACCGGCACTTGCACGTGGAGAACTGCAGCTGATCGGTGCAACAACGATTGATGAATACCGCAAATACATTGAAAAAGATGCTGCATTAGAGCGCAGATTCCAGCCGGTTACAGTGGAAGAACCAACAGAAGAAGAGGCAGTGCAGATCTTAGAAGGACTGCGGGATCAGTATGAAAAGCATCATCAGGTAAAAATCACGGATGAGGCAGTATCAGCAGCAGTTCGCCTGTCGGCACGTTATATTAACGACCGTTTCCTGCCGGATAAAGCAATCGATCTTATGGATGAGGCGGCAGCAAAAGTACGTCTGCGTGCAGGTGGAAGACCGGAAGAAGTTGTGGAACTGCGACACCGCATTAACATGTTAGAAGAGGAAATGCTGGAATTTTTACATGACGGTGATGTGGAAGGTGCAAAGCAGAAGAAAAATGAAAAAGAAGAGTGTGAAGAACAGCTTACCAAAATACAGACAAAGGCAAAGAAAGATGGCCGCAGTAAAAAGTTAAAAGTGACAGAAGACGATATTGCAGATGTGGTATCCAGATGGACAAAAATCCCGGTGAGAAAAATTGCCGAAGGGGAGGCTGTGCGCTTAAGAAAATTAGAGGCTACTTTACACAAACGTGTCATCGGTCAGGAGGATGCAGTAAGTGCGGTGGCAAAAGCAGTGCGCAGAGGCCGTGTAGGATTAAAGGATCCGAAGCGCCCGATCGGTTCATTCCTGTTTTTAGGACCGACCGGTGTCGGAAAAACAGAGATATCAAAGGCACTTGCGGAAGCGGTGTTTGGCAGTGAAGAGTCCATGATCCGCGTTGACATGTCAGAATATATGGAAAAACACAGTGTATCAAAGATGATCGGATCACCGCCAGGATATGTAGGACATGAGGAGGGCGGACAGCTCAGTGAAAAAGTGCGCCGGAATCCATATTCTGTGATCCTGTTCGATGAGATCGAGAAGGCACATCCGGATGTATTTAATATTCTGCTTCAGGTACTTGATGATGGACATATTACAGATTCACAGGGACGCAAGGTAGATTTTAAAAATACGATCATCATTATGACTTCAAATGCCGGAGCACAGGCGATCGTTGAGCCGAAAAAACTTGGATTTGCAGCTTCAGATGATGAAAAACAGAATTACGACCGGATGAAAAACAGTGTTATGGAAGAGGTGCGCCGTATTTTTAAACCGGAGTTTTTGAATCGTATTGACGAGACAATTGTATTCCGTTCATTGAATAAAGATGATATGGAGCAGATTGTTACCCTGATGTTAAAAGAACTTACAGAACGCTGTGAAAAACAGATGGGAATCCACCTTACCGTACGTGGCAGCGTTAAGAAGTATATCGTAAATAAGGCATACAACCCGAAATATGGTGCAAGACCGCTGCGTCGTCAGATTCAGAATGATATTGAGGATGAGCTGGCGGAAGAAATTTTATCTGGAAAAGTGAAAAAAGACATGGATGTGACCGTGACAATTCACAAAGAAAAGATCGTGTTCGAAACAAAATAAATTTTTACTGAAATATCCGGGAAAGCACTGGAAATCGTAACATGGATATTATATAATAAGGGCACAAAATTTTACGATAAAGAGAAAACTACTTTATCACAGGAGGAAAAAATGGCAACGATCAGCGAATTAATTCGTTCAGAAGCAGATGGAACGATCAGTTTTGGGGATTACACATTAGGTGCAAAGGCGAAACTTGATAATTTCGAACACCAGGGAGATATCTACAAAGTGAAGACATTTTCCGAGATTACAAAGTTAGAGCGCAATGGCATGTTCGTGTATGAATCTGTTCCGGGAACGGCTGTCATGAATCTGAAAGCAACAGATACAGGCCTGACATTTCAGGTAGAGGGGCCGGAAGATGCACAGATTACAGTGGGACTTGAGGATGAGGCAGAGTACGACATCACGATCGATGGCGCAGATGCAGGAAAGATGAAGACAAATCTTGGTGGCAAGTTAAGTTTAAGTGTAGAGCTTGGTGACCATCCGGTAGATGTGAAAGTTACAAAGTGCTAGAAACGGAAAATGAAATCAAAAGAGGCTTATGTGTCAAAGCGGCATGTAAGCTTCTTTTTTTATGTAATAGGAAATTTCGTTGAAATTCCCTGTTACATAAAATGACCACAGAGTCTGTATCGTATTGTTGTGTGTACACTCAGGTACGAAAGTACGATTGACTGCCAAAAACTGTTAAAGTAACATAAAAAATGCGCGTGATTACGCGTAATAAATAAGAAGGAGAAAAAGGTTATGAAAAGAAAAAAGCTCACGGGCTGGAAACGTATGGCGGCATTTGCGATGGCGCTAACGCTGACGATAGGAGATGGTGCATCAGTGTGGGCTGCTGTAGTGCCACAGACAGTCACAGAAACCGCAGCACAGACAGAAGATGCGATGGAAGCTGTCGGGGCTACGGAACAGACAGAAAGTGAAGCAGACAGTGAGTCTGTGGAAAATGACAACGGGCAGACGAAAGAGAGCGAGGCAGCAGAAGTATCAGAAGTTACAGAGACAACAGAAAAAGTTGACGAGACGGAAACTGAGGGAACAACTGAGACCGTGAATAACACAGAAACAACAGAAGATACGGAGAATAATGACGAGACGGAATCTGTGGAAACTGAGACTGAGACAGAAACGGAACAGGAAACTGAAAAAGAAACCGAAGAAGAGACGGAAGAAGAAACCGAAGAGGAAGAACGGGCTGCAATCGATAAGCCGTCAAAGGTCATCAATGTAAGCGGAGAAAGAAATTGTTATACTCTGACCACACAGTCCGGGAAGCTGTTGAGATATGTTTATGTAAATCAGTTTCAGAATGGCGTGATCGTGGCAGGTACGCCGGATGAGAGAGTTGATTATAAAATAGTCAAAAGAAGCAGTTTATGGGATAAGACAGTAGGATTATATAAGTATGGCAATGACTATTATGGACAGTGTGGCAGCACGGATATTGATGGATTCGTAAGACTGTATTATAAGGCGGAGACCATAATAAAAGGAAATACAGAGCAGTATAAAGATGCATATGGTATGTATAAGGTCAATGGAAAGACGTATCTGTATATGCAGACATGCGATAGAACCGGTTATCATTACATAACGGAAGGTGATGAGATTACGGAGATCGGTATGTGTGATTCGGACGAAGAATGTCAGAATGTAATAGACCGCTATGCGGTAAAAGATGGCGATAAAGTGATTTATTATAATTATAATGGTCACTTTTATAAAAAATTACAATCTATTAGAAAATATGATTCAAAGTCAAAAACATATAAATATATTGTATATGCAGGCAGAGGATATGAAATTTCATTTGAAAAATCAAATGTAAAGATAAGCTGGAATGAGATTACAAATGATAAGGCGACACTCAAAAATAAAGCCGGAGATCTGATGAAAGTCGGATATGAGGTGATCTGCGATGGCAATACGAATGTTTACGGCATGTCAGGTCTGTTTCTGGATGCTTCGGAAGGAAAACTGCATGCAATGACACCGTCAGATCACGAAATAATTCCATATGTTGTCCTTTCCCAGGGACAGCAGGTAAATGTAAAAGTGCGTGCCGTATATTACCATGAAGTTACGGACATAAAGAAAGCAGAATATAAGAACTGGGATGATAACAGCAGATACATTGTAGAATCAAAACAGACGAAATATGTAGCAGACATGTATGGTCAGTGGTCAGATGTTTATACTTATAAGAATGAAGTTGTAAAACAGTTGTCGGCAGTAACCGGTGTAAAGGCATCAGTAAATGGCAAAAAAATAACGGTTTCCTGGAATCCACAGAATGGTGCAAGTAATTACCAGTTGTTTTATATACAAAGCAGCAAACCATTAAATATCACAAATGCAGACAGTTTTTTACAGTTTTACAAACATGGTGGTTCGCTGTATGATGCATATGTCAATACAAAGGGAGAAAATGATTCTTTTGAAACAGACTATACCTATGCAGTGAAACCGTATTGTGATTTTACAGTAAAATCAGCATTACCGTATAACTATTTCTGCGTCAGATTAGGAGCCACGGAAGATGGGTATTATTCTGACGGAAGTTATTCAGAAGCAGCAAACGTAACATGTAATGTAAATGGAAACATACCAGTCGTAAAAAATCTGAAGATAGAAAAGACGGAAAATGGACAAAGATGGCAGCTCTCATGGACGCCGGTAGATGCAGATGTGATCATTTATGCTTTTGAAGACAGTAAGATACCGGCATACTATAATTATGAGCTTTTGAGTGCGTATGGATATTATACGGATGGTAACGGGGCACAGAAAAAACTTTATTTAGAAGATATTTTGACAGAACTTCAGAGGAAAGAGATAAAAAGTTATGTACATGCTTATAAAGCAACAGGAAGTTATGGCGCATACAGTTTCAGTTCATTAAAGCCGGGAGTAAAATATACATTTGTTGCACACACGTATGATACAGACAGTTCACTTTACAAGGTACAGAAGAAACCGGTATATACAATAAACCAGAAAATAAAGATAACAGATAATCAGAAAAATGAAATATATAAAGATATGTCTGTTGGAATGACTTATTATATGGCAATGAGTGCGGCTTCAAATATGGTAAGCTGCACCGAAAAAGTAAGTGTGCCGTATGTATACACAAAAGCCGGAAAAAACAGCATAAAATTATCTTTTGATAAAGGAAATAATACAGGATACGAGATTTATCGTTTGTCTGGTAAAAAATATAAAAAAATAGCAACGATTACAGACCGTATCTATACGGATCAGAACTTAAAGCAAAATACAAAATATACTTATAAAATCCGGTCTTATTATTATGATCCGGACAGAAAAATAAAAAGTTACAGTGAATATAAGAACATTACAGCAAGTACCAGCCGTGTAAATAACATTGAATTAAAGGTTGTAAAAAGTTCAAAAAATTCAGCAAAACTTATCTGGACAAAAGTCTCTTTTGCAACGAAATATGAGATTTACAGAACTTCTGAGCTTGACAAGGATGTGACGGAAGTTAAAAACTCCTTAAATTCAGGAAACTCTGCCAACAATGTATATAACTCAAAATATGAACTGGTAAAAACGATCACAAATGCAAAAACAACAAGTTATACGGATAAAAAACTAAAATCCGGTGAGAAATATACTTATATTGTAAATGCATATTATAAGGATGGAAAAGCATTAAAATATATTTCCAGATCAGCGAGTGTTGAAATGCAGTTAGAAGCACCAAAAAATGTAGTTCTTACGAATAAAGGAAAGAATGTAAATGCAAAATGGGATGCAGACAAGTTTGCAGCAGGCTATCAGGTCAGATATGTAATATATGATAAATATGGACGGAAAAAAACAGCTACACCGAAAGTGGTTACGGCAAAGAAAAATAAATATACCATCAAAGGGTTAGCAGGTGGGGAATATGTAAACGTATCGGTAAGAGCCTATACCTCAAAAAAAATATACAGCGAATGGACAGCAGAAAAAGAATCTACTTCACTTGCGGCAGCAAAGTCCATTAAAGCTGTTTATGACACGAAAAAGAAAGCAGTAAAAATTACCTGGAAAAAGGTAAAAGGTGCAAAATATTATAAAGTATACCGTTCCATATCAATGCCGGTATATAACTCAGATGAAAAACTATATGCAGTGTCAGGAAATCTGATCGCAAAAGATTCCAATGATGATACAGGATACGAAAATGAGGCTTGTTATACGGATTATTATGGAGAGACTGGTTCTGTCACAAAGACAACGGCATACGATAGGGCGCAGTTGAAAAGTGGAGTGACCTATTACTATACCGTCTGTGCATATGGAGAAAAGGGAACAAGAATAGCTTCTTATATGTCTTATGGAAGCGGTACCCAGTATGCTTCCGGTAAACCTGCATCCATTCTGTATGGTGTGAAAATTGCTGCAAAACTGAAAAACAACAAAAAGGGAACCGTTACAGTTTCTTACAATAAGGTGAAAGGCGCAAAAACATATCAGATCTACCGTGCAGAAAAAAAGAACGGTAAATATACGCTGATCGGAACCACAAAGAAAACAACTTTTGCAGATAAGAAAGCAAAGAAGAAAAAGACATACTATTACAAAGTAGTTGTAAATGGTAAAAATGCATTGCTTGCAGACTTTAAAACTCAGAGTTCTGCAGTAAAGATCAAAGTAAAAAAATAACCTTATCATCAACATTGCTTTTTACTGCAAAAGTAAGTATACTGATAAGCAATAAAAAGAGGTGGAGAAGAAATATGCCAAAGGGAAAAACAACCGTATTTTTTTGCCAGGAGTGTGGCTACGAATCATCGAAATGGATGGGGCAGTGTCCGGCATGCAGGGAATGGAATACATTTGTTGAAGAGACGATCGACAAAAAAAGTGCAGCAAAAGGCGGCAGGGTAGCAGCAAAAACAACGGAAGCGAAGACAGTTCCGCTTTCGCAGATCGAGATGACACAGGATAAGCGTATGTCGACAGACATGAAAGAACTTGACCGTGTGCTTGGAGGTGGGATCGTGCAGGGTTCTTTAGTACTGGTAGGCGGTGATCCGGGAATCGGTAAATCAACGCTGCTTTTACAGGTATGCCGGAATTTATCAGAGAAAGGTGTGCGTGTATTATATATATCAGGAGAGGAATCTCTGCAGCAGATCAAGATAAGGGCAGAACGTATCGGAACCTTTGGTGATTCGCTGACACTTTTATGTGAAACGAACTTAGACACGATCAAGGCTGTGATCGACAGGGAAAAACCGCAGATCGTGATCATAGATTCCATACAGACTATGTATAATGAGGAAGTTTCCTCTGCGCCGGGCAGCGTATCACAGGTGCGTGAGTCTACGGGAGTATTTATGCAGATCGCAAAGGGAATGGGGATTTCCATTTTTATCGTTGGTCACGTGACAAAAGAAGGAGTGGTTGCAGGACCGAGGGTCTTAGAACACATGGTGGATACCGTACTTTATTTTGAAGGGGACAGACATGCGGCATACCGCATTCTGCGCGGCGTCAAAAACAGATTTGGTTCAACAAATGAAATCGGAGTGTTTGAAATGAGGCAGAACGGACTGATGGAAGTGGAAAATCCTTCAGAATATATGCTGAGTGGAAAACCGGAAGGTGCATCCGGTTCTGTGGTTGCATGTTCCATGGAAGGAACCAGACCGATTCTGGTGGAGGTACAGGCGTTAGTCTGCCACAGTAATTTTGGCATTCCGCGGAGAACTGCAGCAGGTACAGATTTTAACAGGGTAAATCTCCTGATGGCTGTGCTTGAAAAAAGGCTGGGATTAAAACTGGGAGACTGTGATGCCTATGTGAATATTGCAGGCGGCGTAAAAATGAATGAGCCGGCAATCGATTTAGGAATTGTACTTGCTATCATCTCAAGCTACCGTGAAAGACCGATCGATGAAAAGACGATCTGTTTCGGAGAAGTGGGTCTGAGTGGGGAAGTGCGTGCAGTCAGCATGGCAGAGCAGCGTGTGACAGAAGCAAAAAAACTAGGATTTAATGAATGTATCCTGCCACAGGTCAGCCTGGATTCCATGAAAGATAGTGGAACTGTACCGAAAGGAATCCGCCTGACCGGTGTCAGATCAGTAAAAGATGCGATGGATGCGATACTGAAGTAAAAAGCAGTGAAGTGATTACAGCCTGATTTAAGTGTATGAATGCATTTAAATCAGGCTGCAAATTTTTTTGATGAAAAAATATAAAAAAAGAGTTGACAGAAAAAGAGACAGATGATATTATAGTCAAGCTGACCGCAAGATGTGACATAATCTTACAGCGGACAACGTCATTTTGGAAAAACTTCCAAAATAAAATAAAAAAGTTGTTGACAAACAGAACAACACATGATAAGATATCAGAGTTGTCGCGTTTGAGATAACAAATCGGACATAACCGATTGAAAGAAAATCTTTCAAAAAAATGAAAAAAGTTCTTGACAAACCAGTCTTGATAAGATATAATAAACAAGCTGTCGCCGAGAACGACAACAAAACAAAGAACCTTGATAACTGAACAGTGAAATAACCTTGAAAGATTCAATGAATTTCAGGGTGTTGTGAATAACAACACACGAACGTTTCTATAAAGAAACAACCTTAAAACAGTAAATACGCTCAATAAAATTGAGCGGGATAAATCGGAGATTTATCCGGTTTATTGGAAGCCAGATTTGACTGGCAGGATGAAAACTTTTAAACATGAGAGTTTGATCCTGGCTCAGGATGAACGCTGGCGGCGTGCTTAACACATGCA
>ERZ859923.195-NODE-195-length-45529-cov-7.129151_pt1 | contig 45529 bp, 52 predicted proteins | sample MGYA00510116_ERZ859923 | MGnify/ENA primary metagenome ERZ859923 (study PRJEB30046, sample SAMN00715168) | human gut metagenome | study: EMG produced TPA metagenomics assembly of the A metagenome-wide association study of gut microbiota in type 2... | reverse complement strand
TAGAGCAAAGGACTGAAAATCCTTGTGTCCCCGGTTCGATTCCTGGTGGCACCACCAAAACAAAGTGCATAGAGCTTTTCACACATGTAAATCCTTGAATATCAACATTCAAGGATTTTTTTATTTATAACACTCCCCCTTTTACTCCCCCCTCATCTTTATATTCATTTAACCTTGTTCTGTTAAAGGGCGTAAAAATACTTCCATCCATATAGGCTGTTTAGATTCTTTTGAGGACTGGTTGCTTGTATTCATATAAAAAAAGAGGAGCTATACAATACAGCCCCTCTCATTGATATATGGAGAAGTTTATTATAGTTTTTCAATTTCTTCCTTGGATAACCCTGTAGCTTGTGAAATGATATCAACTGCTACTCCTAATTTTTTTAGATTACGGGCATTTTCTCGTTTTTCTTCTTCCCTACCTTTATTCAAACCTTCTTCAATCCCTTCCGCTCTTCCTTCTTCACGTTCAGTATTGATATTATCACGAAGGATTACAATATTATCCAAGTGACGGTAATAGGCAGCAAGCTCATCCTTGGTCATGCTATCCAGTTTCAATCTCTCACGGGCCTCCTCAAGACCTGGAGCTGTAGCAGTGGAAGGTATCTCCCCAGTGTTCAGGTAGTAGATCCATTCTTCCAGGGGACTTTTTGCTACCTGATTAAAACCGTTCACTTTCAGGATATAATATTCAGGATATAGCTGACTTACCGTATCCACCTTGAATGTCTGTTTCTGGAACGGGGTGAGTTCAAGAAGATCATTAGTGTGGATACCCCTGAATTCCGTCTTTCCATGATAAACGAAGTCCCTGCCATGTCCTAGGGAGAAGTAGACTATATTGACGCTGTATACTTTACGGACCTTGTCATAGCTCTCCCCTCTGTTGATATATTCAGTGACCAGCTTGGAAGTACCGAACAACATACGCTGGAAGTAGGCATATTCATTATTGTTCTGCACCTCTATCAATACCAGCTCCCCCTTGGAGTTCTCGGCAAGCATATCCACACGGTTATACTTGTCATATTCGTCCTCCTGATTGCTCTCGCTCTCAAGAAGCCTCTGGATAATGATCCTCTCACCCAGTAACGTGGTGAGCAGGCCTTCAAGGACACTGAAGTTTGCCTTGTTCCTGAGCAGACGTTTCATCGCCCAGTCAAAACGGATTATCTGGTTTTTATTATTGCTGTTCATAATGGTCTGATATATGGGTTACTACAAAGATAGGCAAAAAACTCAAGACCTCCAAAATAATACGGATTATAGTGAAAAAGCAGCTATTCTCCACGAACCACTGCTTTTATTGCGTCAATTTATTCAACTATAAGGGAAATCTATTTTAGAACAATCTTTTGATATATTCTGTTCAATGACTCAGTGTCCAGTTCGTCTATGCTTATTATATATAATGCATCCGTCACATACACTTCTTTCCCTCCGAGAAATATGTATGCGGCATCAAAGTACCAGTTCTTACCTCTCACCCTCATGTCTATTCTGATATCGTTTTGTATCTCACAGACTTTTCTTATAGCCTCAGTCAGTTCTGTTCTCTCCATACAATGCTCCTTTATCCGGATATAACAGAGCGCCCGGATTTTTGTTTGCGGACTTTTCATTTATATATCAAAGTGTGGCCGTTTATTTTTCTCCTTCCTGAAACCTTCCAAACCCTTATATATGAGAAAAAGCCTGGAGCATAATACAGCACCATTGGAATAAGGTGCGTCAGCTTCAGGCATTATAATAAGAAATAATTTACCGGGTTAATTCTAATTTCAGATAATGGTTAGAGATTTAATTCGAGGGATAGCAACGGTACGAGTAGTTTTCACAGCTTTAGTCTTGATTACCCAAAGTATGCAGTCTGTCGGAAAGTCAAGTTGAATCGAGGAGGTTTGATGACGGCTTTTCTTTTTTTTCCCCCTTTCTTCATTTCCCCTCAAAGCCTTATATGTGAGAAGAATATATAAGAGAATAGAAACGTAATAACAAACAATTAAAAATTAGAGAAATGGGAAATTTAGTAAAAGCATTGAAGATCGCCGCAAATGTAGCGGAGATCATCGTGGCAGGCTCCATATTGATCGAGCTTGCCGAGAAGTATGGTGGAAGATTGGGAAAGAAAAAATCCGCCACGGGTAAAGTCGCTACGGATACTGCGGCGACAATAACTGATAATACGTCCGATGAATGAATTATGACAAGGCACAGGACGTAGTTATAACGGTGCTGGAGGTGATAGCTTCGGTACTGAAAGGAATCAAGAAGTTGAAGAGTTTGAAGAAGAAATAACGGACTTTTCGACTTCTTTTTGTTTACCGGATTATTAACAACTAAAAAATAAGAATAGTATGGAAACAATGACTAATGAACTTACTGTCATTCCAAGAACAATCGGAATGATGACAAGAATGATGGATGCAGTTAATATCGAAGATGCTGTAATCGTATCTGAAGAGGAACAGAAGGAGCATCCGAATTTTATTGAAAGTAACACTTCGGGCATTACACTTGAAGAACTGGAAAGTAATTGCATTGTACCTAGTTTTGGAGATAATCAACTAACAATCAGCCACCAGACATTCATACACCGGATCGAGGAGGCTGCAAGGAGCTATTTTACGGGTGAGAACTTTGGTAACACAGAGATCAGAGTTTCACATAAAATCCTGGGCAGGGTTCCGGGAGCATTAACCAAAAAGAAGGAGGAACTTAAACCTGAGGACGAGACTATCTATTATCAACGTATGGCTTTCTGTTTTCATATCAGGTCTATGAGCAGAATGATGAACGGAGAAGAAGTACATTTATGTATCGGAGGTGTAAGAAGTCTGAATGAGGAAAACCTATACAACCGAAAATCACCCGAAAAATTCAAGATATTCATAGGATGGAGAGTGAAAGTTTGTTCAAATCTAATGCTGACCAATGATGGTCTGACCGGACGACTGGAAGTAATGAGTGATGCAGATATATACAGTTCAGCACTACAGTTATTTCAAGACTTTAATCCCGAACAGAATTTGAGACTTCTTGAAAATCTGGGAAGGACGAATATTTCACAGGAACAGTTCTGCCAAATAATAGGTAGGCTCAGATTATACCAAGCTTTACCCGCTTCACAACTTAAAGAACTGCCCAAGGTGATTTTAGGTGATTCCAATGTCAATGCAGCTACGAAAGGCTATATAGAGAATCCAAATTTCGGATTGTGTGGCAGAGAGAATATCACTTGTTGGGATCTGATGCAGCTACTCAATGACGCCGCCAAACAATCCTATATTGACAAGTTTCTGGAGAGAAATCAGAACTGCACTGATTTTGCGGTTGGTATCCAAAAAGCTTTAAACGGTGAAGATACTGAGAATTACGGATGGTTTTTGAGTTAGACCTGAAAAATAAATTGACTCACAAGGGAGAAGGATAAATATAGTCTTTCTCCCTTTTTTGTTGAATCCTTTAAAAATCAATAAACAAAGAAATGGAAAGACATGAATTGGAAAACAGCAGAGAATTCAAGGCTGCAAAAGAGCTTGAACATGCCTTGAACGATTATGGGTGGAATGGTAAAAGATTCGCTTCAGCGGTGACTACATTCCACAGGACCCTGCAACAGACCTTATTCAGAAGTATGGTTGAAGTGATTAAAACAATGGGAAGTGAAGGTTACGGATATGACCTGAGGAACAAAGCTTCGCATGAGATATGTAAGAAGATAGTGGAATCGGGAGTTCTGGAGGACGAGACGATACCATTCATCTGACACGGTTGAGACATACCAAGATAATATTCCGGGGAGGGATATTTCCGATAAAAAGGAAGTATCTCTCCTTTTTTTATTTACCGACAATTTAAAATTCAGAAGATTATGTTATACTATGATTTTTATGGTTACGAAAGGTTCAAGGCCTGTTTCGGACTTGAAAAAAGAGATAACGGTACAGTGGTAAGAAAGAACAGGATACTGCTGAACCATCTGAAGAATCCTGCACTGCTCCGGTATTGCAGGGAACATAACGATTATGCCTTGTTACATATATATGATATGGCTGACCTACAGAAAAAAGTAATGGATGCTGTCATTGAATCAGGAAAAGGTGATAAAAAGCTGCCTTATAGGGTGGAACTGATAGGCAAGACATACCACTCTTCCAGATATCAGACTGACGAAAGCAAGGGTGTATGTGAGGATCTGGATAAAAGTTCAGTCCGCTATATAAATGTTGAACGTAGCCGGGTCTTCAAGATGAGGGCCGGAAAATTCATGAGAGAGCTTATCCTTGAGACAGAGATAGGAAAGTTGCTCTCTCCAAGTGTCGTAAACTGGATTGCAGGAGATGTTTTCACTCAGCAATGGTGTACTTATACACATGGGAAATCACCTGATATGGAACTACATATAAACAATGAGTTCTGGAAGATATATGATAGTGATTATTGCAAGGGTAATTTTGGTTCATGTATGGTGGATAGGGAGCGTACTTCATTCTATCGTGATTCTGTAAAAGCCAAGGCTGCTTACATAACAGACAAAACAGGATTGGTTGTAGCAAGATCCATTCTATTTACTGACGTTACGGATCAGGATGGCAATAAATGGAGGCTGCTTGAAAGGCAATACTCTTCAGGAGGTGATGACGTGTTGAAACGGTTACTGATTGACAAACTCATTCAAGGTGATTACATAGACGGTTATAAAATCGTGGGTGCATCCTGTCATGAAGCTAACGCATTTGTAGATATTCATGGGAACTCATTATCCGACAAGAAGTTTGAGATTGACTGTGATCTGGAACTGGAAGACACGCTTTCTTATCAGGATTCTTTCAAATGGTACAATTATAACCTGAATAAAGCCTATAACTACGAAAACTCACACTTTTCATATAACCTTGACACCACAGACTTGAACTTATATGGTGATACTGACGACGATGATGACGATCGGGAATGGGATGATTACCACCAATACTATTGTGATGATACAAGACTCTGCTACCGGAACGGAAGGGAGATTCGGGTAGACGTTGAAAACCTGGATGATTTTATATGGATAGAATCAACACAGGAATACCACCATGAAAACGATTGTGTCTGCTGTGATGAATGTGGAACATATATCCTGTTGGATGATGCCATGTGCTCGGAAGTGACGGAGGAATACTATTGCTGCAAGGAATGTATGGAGAAGGTCGAGAATGAGTTCAAGCGGAAGAACTGGCATTACTCCGAATACGATGATGAATGGTATGAGGATTACACCGACATTACCTGGATCAATATCTGGAATGAACCGGAAGGTATCTATGAGAGTAAAAGCATCGGTACGGATACATTATGCCGGTTATTGAGAAATGAGGAAGCATGGGAGTTTGACAATGAGGTGTTCGATAAAGTAAATCCAAGTACCAACCTTCCATACGGCTATAAACTTAAAAAAGAGATAAATCATGAATATACAATTATTGAAGCGGCTGTATAGTATCTACAGCCCGAGTGGGAAGGAACAGAAGATGGTGAAGTTCCTCTGTTCCTATATAAAACAGCTTTCCGGAGACATATCCGTGTCAAAGGATGAATTCGGGAACCTGTATGTGGCAAAGGGAGAAGCGGAAAGTTATCCCTGTTTGGTGAGCCATATCGACCAGGTTTCACACTGCAAGCATTCAAAGGATTTCAAGGCGGTGGAGACCAGGGAAGTCATATTCGGTTATTCGCCAAAAAACAGGAGGTTTGAGAATTTGGGAGCCGATGATAAAAATGGAGTGTTCATCTGTCTTGAATGCCTGAAGAAATATGATTCTATGAAAGTAGTCTTTTTTAGAGAGGAAGAAACAGGCTGCAAGGGAAGTTCTGAGGCGGTGATGTCTTTCTTCGATGATGTAAGGTTTGTTATCCAGCCTGACCGTAAAGGCAATTCAGACCTTATTACAAACATAGGTTATTCCGATTTGTGTTCCGAAAAGTTCATGGAAGCGATGGAATCTGAGAAATGGGATTACAGGGAGGAGAACGGATTGATGACCGATATTCTGACCTTGAAAGAGAACGGACTTGGGGTTTCCTGTATCAACGTCTCATGTGGTTACTACAATGCCCACACCGATGAAGAGATAACGGTAAAGAAAGACCTGATGAAATGTCTGAGGTTTATAGAACATATCATAGAGGACTGTACTAACACCTATCCTCATGTTCAGGATGATCCATATTTCAGTCCCTATGAGTTTGAGGATGAGGTTTATGATATGCTGAACAATGACCCGACTTTAACCCCTGAAGACCTTTATGACATGTATTCCACCAATTTTCCACACTTCGGATTGGAGGATTATAGAAGGATATGTAATGACTATCGGATGTTCTGGGATGAGGATGAAGAAGATAGGAACTTAAGAACTTTGGATTATGGAAAGAGATAAGAACTACGATTTGGAACTGGCCAAGTATATCTGGTCAATCCTGAAATCCAATCTCCCGGTCCTTATGTCCTGGGGAGTTGAGATTGAGACAGTGAAAGTGATAAAGTGTGGTATTGAATTCAAGGTCAACGGATTCAAACATACCGGAAAAGTTCAGATTGTATTGAATGAGGGCGCTGACCTGTTTGAAGTCTGTCTGCTTGGTAAAGATGGAGAAATCAGGGATAAGAGAGAGGGCATCTACTTTGACATGCTTGTTTCTGTGGTGGATGAACTTGTAGAGAAAACAGACGATTATGAAAAGAGAGTTTCTGATACATATAATATTATAAGATATTAGCGGTTCTCTGAGGGGTCGGGAAATGTGATAACAGGCTTTCTGTGGGAGAGTAGAATTTGGAAGAACTCGAAATCTTATGGAAAGCCTTTTTTATGAACTGACGTAAATGGTTCCATAGGTTAGACGACCATCTAATCATTGGAACTATTGTTAAAAAACGAATGACAATGAAGAATGAAAACCAATATGTGGCTTATCTTCGGGTAAGCACTCAGAAACAAGGATATTCAGGACTGGGACTTGAGGCACAGAGGGAGATAATACAGAAACATCTTTGTGATAAAATTCCGGTTGCTGAATATATTGAAATTGAATCGGGCCGGAAAAAAGAGAGACCCAGACTTAAGGAAGCGTTGAACCTATGTAGAAAAGACGGTGCTATTTTAATAGTAGCAAAACTGGATAGACTGGCAAGGTCTGTATCTTTTTTATCCAGTTTATTAGAAAGTGATGTGGAAATAGTCTTTTGCGACTTCCCACAGGCTAATAAAATGGTACTGCATATTATTTCGGCTATATCCCAATACGAAGCGGAACTGATAGCAGCCAGAACGAAGGCATCATTACAGGCTAAGAAAAGCAGAGGATTCAAACTTGGCAATCCTGAACACCTGATGGATAAGCACAATCAGGCCATTCAAAACAGCATAAAGACCTGCAAGGATAAGGCTGACAATAACCCCAACAACAAAAGAGCGGTTGCCATGCTCAGAACCCTTGTCAAAGAGAAACATACTCTGCAAGGGATAGCTGATATTCTGAACAGGGAAGGATTCGTTACTTCTCAGGGATGTAGTTTCTCTAAATCAACGGTATATAAACTGATTAAAAGGTATAACTTAAAAGAGGATTGAAATTATGGAACCTAAGTATGTATTGATTTTAGTTTTTTGTGTCGGCGGTTTGAATATCATAAAGCTGACGGACGAAGAACTGAGAGAATCAGAGAATTACGAGGACTTTGAATCTTTCCTTTCAACCATCAAGGAGAGATACGGATTCAGACTTAATAGTTGCCAGTGGATGACTACTGAAAATTTAGACATCTATTGCTATCAGAACGGAGAAGAAGCAGAACTCAATCTGTTATAGTCAAATCAGGAAGAGAAACTGAGGTAATACTTGGTTTCTCTTTTTTCTTTCTCTTGGAGTAGTTGGAAATGATGGTAGTAGAAGAAAAATATAATCAGGTTAAGTTGTTTTTTTATCTGTCATCCACCATATTCTTAACCGGATGAATAATATCGGCATAGTTTTATATTTTTTTGCCGACAATCATCTCATCCGATCTGCAAATGGTGGGATAAGACAAAAATGACTGGAGAACTTTTTATGGTGCTGTCTGAATTTTGGTAGTGGGATTAAGGATATTTTGCTGACGGTTGATTGCTATTGTCAGTTGGTAATAGTTGTCAGGGAGTGGTTCGTATCTTTCTTATCCTTAAAAGTCAAAGAGATTATAATTTGGATGATTGGTTCTGTGATTAGATTACTTTTCTTTCCCTGCCTCAAAGGGGAAAAGGAGGGGAAATGGGGAAAAGGGGGTGGAAAAGCCTATTTTTCATAACTTTTTTCAATTTCATCCATTCCAAAATCAGTAAAAAATTAGGTTTTAGAGGTTCCGCTTTCCCCTTTCCCCCCTTCTCTCTCTTGAGGGTGGGAAAGAAGATGACAATGAACTAAAATCCATTAATTGTTCATATTAGCTGTTAGGTTCAATAATCGGCAAGGTTTGATGTAAAAAATCATATTTTGGCTTATTTGATAAAATGAATGATATAAATGAAATAATGTTCGGTCAGTTTTTTATTTATTCCTGATTATATTGAATGATAAACAGAGTAATATATGCTTCTTCCTTACTGCCAACCCAATTTCTGATAATGATGAAGCAATTTGAATAAGTGGAATGAATTATTATCGGTTGTAGTCAGAAAAATAAATGTGATATAGGTTGCTGAAAGTATGGTTGATATTTAAGAACGAAAATCAATCCTTTAATGTTTCCTGATTTTAATCCACTCTGTAATAATTATGTATCCAGGCTGGTATGAAATAAAATGATCACCGAATGCCACATGGAGAATTATTGCAGTGAGGATTGTGTTTTGATATTCTGCCTGTTATTGATATTCTAGTTCGGAACAAGATCTATAGTTATAATTTTCTGGTGTCATGAACAGCCGGTTGGGTAAATAGTGAGAATGAATTACTATCTTTGTCTCCCGTTATGGTTACAGTCGGAGATATGAATGAACTTATGTCGGCTTTTGGGATGAAGGCTGACAGTATAACAGTTTCTGACAGGGTTGTCGGAAATTCATTGTTGATAGCCGGAAGGATTCAGAACGGGCTTTTTCCTGAGGTTGTTCTTGAAAGGATTGCTTCTTTCGGAGGTATATGTAAAGTGTCTGTCGGTGAAGGTGTTGTGATAGATATGGATAAGGAGATTGCTGAAAAGACGGTTGGTATACTTTCCTGCCTGGAGAAACGGAATATAGAACTTGATATTGAGGAAGTGGGGAAAAGAAAGATCAACCTGTATTATGGCGGTTGATCTTCTTGGTTCTGTTTTGGGTTTGGTTAGAGAATGTGACAGATTGATTTATGGGTTATCAGAATCATAAAAAGTCTTGTTCATACTTTTTTTCCCTTTGAGGCAGGGAAGAAGAAAACAATGGACCAGGATCTACAATAGGTTTTAATGAATATGTCAGTTCCTCTTTCAGACTGATTGGTATAGAATCCATGTCTTGATTTTCCTGGTCTGGTTTGATGATATTAATAGCCGGCTAATATTTTGTTTGTCGATAAATAGGTATAGTTCGAATTCTGATAATAATTGGATAAGTAGAATGAATAATGTGATGATTTTATGTTGGCTTTTTGGGGGATAGTTGATAACGTTGTGGTTCTTATATGTTTTTTAGTGAGGAAGTTGTGACAGGGAAACGGCTGAAAATTAATTGTAAATGTTTCCTGATGTCCGATAAATATTAGGTCTGGTCTATAATAAATTTGTTTTTTATTGATAGGGTAAAATAATCACCGGCCGAAGTATGGATAATGAAGTGAAGATTGATCCTTTATGTTTGTATGATGTTTTGGTTGGATATGGCTCTGATATTCAATTATCTATTCTGACTTCCAAAGAATTCTAGTATTCTAATAGGTATAACAGAAAAGAAGAAAAAAAGGCAACTGTAATTGTCTTTTGGAAAATCTTGGAATTACAGGTTAAGGGGTTTGCTGGAGGCGGAAGTATGGAACGTAAGTGGAATGTATGACATAACTGTAAGACAAAGTGTTATAAAAAAGTGTGCAAATTTAGTACAAAAGCTTAAAGAATAAGCATTTATGTGATTAAATTATTCCATCCTTACGGTTATGTACCATACTCATACTTCGTCTGTACTTTCGTCTTCGACTTAACCCGAATCAAATTTGTTATAAAGAGTAAGAGAATGTGGAAGAGTTGCGATACTGTTCATTTACCAGTCATCACATTAATATTCCAGCCGTTGATTTATATTTGTTGATGTTCAAGTCTTTTTTGTTGGTTGTAGCAGCCAGGAATTGGTTTGTAGCTTTCTTCTTCCCAGTTATAGTCCGGATAGATTTGATATTTTATTGTTCTGTTATCTTCTCTTTCCCCCACCTCAAGAAAAAGAAGAGCGGTAATGTCAGGGAAATGGGTCGGAAATAATGTTTTTATATAACTTTTCAATTTTAGTAGAAAGAAATTAATCAAAGCCCGTTCCGCTTCCGCTCCTTTTTCTCTTGAGGATGGGAAGAGAGAAGGAAACAATCAAATATCCATATCTATTGCTGAAATCTGAAACGAAAAGTTGAAATATATTCAGTAATTTGTTGTTTATGTTACATGTTTTCATATATTTGCATTCATTGGATAATAAACACAGATAGCCTATGAAACCCGATTTTTCTGATTATATCATTGCTGTATTGCTTGAACTGGATGACGGACTGCCACATTCAATGGACCAGTGTGTTGATGGGGTCTATGACAAATGTGATATTGAGTATGAGATTCCACTGATAGGACATTATCTGAAAAAGGAAGATGTCTATTACACTTCCGTCAAGACTGTAATTGTCATGCTTGAAGCTAATGGTATCCTTACGATTGATAATGACCATAATGCAATGCTCACCAGAAAAGGTAAAAGATATATTGAAATAAACGAACGGGAGCTTGTGGATAGATGGAAAGAATTGTATGAAAGGAAAAAAATGAAGGACAGGTGGAAAAATGAGGATTCTTTTGATTAGTTTGTTTGATATCCATGTTCTGGGGCTGAAATGCAATGAATGATATTATTTCTGATGGATTGGAGAAAGAGTTAGGCTATATTATAATTTCAGTATTTATAATGTTAATAATCTCTGTCCCCTCCCCCCAAAAAATCAGGAATACGATATATAAGAAAAAATGTTATTCTGCTTGTCTTTTTGGGGAATCAGGGTATTATTGGTTTACGGTGAGAGTTTGAAGTGGTTTAGGAGTTGTTTTTACCCCAATGAGCCACTTCTTTTCTATCGCTTCTTTTATGCCAGTTTAAATTCCTTACCATCAGACTCCAGCTTTCCCTCACGTGCCAGCCATCCTAATCCGAGATATAATGATTGTCCGGAAAGCTTAGTCAGACTCAACAACTCTTTTTCAGTCAATGTTTTCTCTGATCCGTTAAGTGTGTTCCAGATCTTACCCGCACTGGTTCCTACAATATCAGGAGTAATGATTTCTACAGGTGATTTTGTGGTTGTCTTCTTTGTTGTAGTCTTTTTAGTTGTTGCTGTTTTCTTAGCTGTTGTTTTCTTAGTTGTTGCCATTGTAATATGTTTTAGTTTTGTTTTTTCATGACAAAGATATAACAGTTCCCATGAAAAAGCAATTATATGTTTGGCTTTATTGATCGGGAAATGGTGGTGATCAAGTCTGCCTCTGGTTTTGGCGCCTTATATATATAAATAGGTATGGTGAAAGAGAAAGGGTTGGGAAAGTTATTGATGATTAAAGGGTATGGAAAATAATGGGATCTGACCTCTTAGTTGTTTAAGTATTACGTCAGCGTCATATAATCCTTTCTGTAAAAAGCACTGAAAGCCTTATTAATGAAGAAACAATACTCATAAGAAGAGTGTCTGATATTCATGGTTATAAATCTGATTTGAGGACACTTTTCTTTTATTCTTTCTCCTTCCCAAATCGCTAAAACGCTATTCTCGCCAGCTCAAATCCTTACTCCTGAAATATAAATCGCATTTAATGTTTATCGATTTTATAAGTAGGATATTAGGAGCTGAAAAAGTTTCTGTTTCTAATCGCTTGGAAAATGATGCTGAGCCAAGTGTTATCGTGACAAAAGACAGCAACAGACCTATCCCTGAGAAATACAGAAAAGACGTAGCATTACTCCAGAGCAAGTATGGGGATGCTTTTAAAACCGGATTCTGCATTATCCTCACGCTTCAGGAGGCTTTATCAATCATGCCGAGAGATCGTAAGAGAGTAGATTCTTATGCAGGACTTATATCTTATCTAAAAAGAGAACAGGGAATTACACTAACCATTAAATCACAAAAGACTAAACTATGAAAAACTATTTTATAGCAAACGGAGAAGTACTCAATACAAATATGAGCATTGAAGAAATGGAACTACGGGTGCAGGAAACATTAGATGAGAGCACTTCCGGAATGGCGCAGTTCAAAATAAAGGAAATCAGCGAGAAGGAGATTAGAATGTTCTTTGTCAGGGACTTCGACTATAATCCCAACCAACCTATCATTTTTGACGCTGACATGGCCTTGATAACCGGAGTGGGAATAGGAGCCTTCCAGCCACAACAAGTCGGAGGATACCCAATGATACATCCCTTGAGTTTTGCCGGAAAGAATTTCTATTCCGAAATCACAAGCTTCATCAGGTTCTATAAATTCCAGTTGTTTGAAGAGACGGGGCAGCTGGTGGAACATATAGGCCTGAGATGCTATTCTGATCGGATTTTAATGCAGATAATCTTCTAGGGGTATGAATGTATTGGTAGCATGTGAAGAAAGTCAGGCCGTTTGTTTGGCTTTCAGAAGATTGGGTCATAAGGCTTTCAGTTGTGACCTTCAGGAATGTAGCGGTGGATATCCGGAGTATCATTTTAAGGGGGATATGTTTGAGGTAATAGCCAATAGAGGTGGAACTTTGGAGAATGGCACTAAATACTTTCTTGACGGTAATTGGGATTTGGTTATAGCCCATCCACCCTGTACTTATCTTGCTGTTTCGGGTGCAAGGTGGTATTATCATCCTGACGATAAGAACCTTCCTATAGAACAGAGAAGACCACATCCGAAATTCCCTGACAGAGCCAAAGACCGTGAAGAGGCAGTTCAGTTCTTCATGGATGTTTCAAGGGTTGGAGTAGATAAATTAGCTATAGAAAATCCTGTCGGTATAATGAGCAGCCGATGGAGAAAGCCTGACCAAATCATAGAACCTTGGCAGTTTGGTCATGAAGCTAGTAAGAAGACCTGTCTATGGTTGAAAAACTTACCTTTCCTGGTTCCGACAAATATAGTCGGGAAAGGTGAGGTCTATGTTTCAAAGAGTGGAAATAAATCCCCTAAGTGGTTCACTGACATATTCTTCTCGGGTGTATCGCCTGAAGAAAGAAGAAAACTCAGAAGCAAGACCTTCCCCGGAATAGCGGATGCAATGGCTCTACAATGGGGAGGCAGGATTATAGCAGCGTAAGACAATAACGACAAACACAATGGGGTAACTATGAAAAGTACAATATATACCACAATCGGAGCGTCCAATCACTCTGATACAACAAGGGAAGAACATGATTTTAGCCATGTTCCTGAAACTTACATTCTTGGAAGGGAAAAGACGTAAACCATTCTTTTAGGACAATCCACCTATAAGAGTCCATGTATTTTCTTCTCGTGTTTCGTTGCTAAAGGTGGGGATTTTACTACTGTTTAGGCCAATGGAAATACAATAGCTTACGCTTGGTTTGTTTTGGGAAAAGGCTCTACAAGGGAGATGTTGTAGTGGATTGGATAAATTGATAAAATAAGGGAAGCAAAGTATATAATAGGTATCAATTTCTCAAATTGTTATAACTCTAATGTAGTAAAAAACTTATAAACGAAATGTTTTGAGAATAGTTATTGAATAGCTACACAATGAAACTGCCCATTCATACTTTTAACGGACCAATAACTTTAAAATAGAATGAATATATGGGACAATTATGATATATTTGAGGAAGATATGCAATGTAACAATGAGAAATTTAAAACGGTCCTCATCTGATAGCAAATGATACTGATGTTATAAATATGATAGTAAATTATAATATTATTAAATAGAATAAGAATAATTTTTCTACCTTGTTTTGTGAACTGACATATTCTAATTAGATTTGCAGTTTAACTGTAAATTTAAAAATGAAAGTTGTATTTATAATTGGAAATGGTTTTGATATAAATCTTGGTTTAGCAACACAATATGAGAATTTCTATAGATTTTATTTGGGATTGGATTCCTCTAATGATAGTATTCAAGTAAAGAAATTGAAAGAACACCTAAAAAATGATCAAGATCAAGAAAGTAGATATCAATATTGGTCTGACCTTGAAATTGGTATGGGAAATTATACGGTTAACTTTTCTAATGTAAAAGAACTTAAAGAAGCATATTATGATCTTAATGACAGAATGCAAGAATATATGAAGATAATTGATAAAAAAGACTTGCCAGCTTCTATAAATTCTCAAAAGCTGATACGTGATTTATCTTATCCCGATCAATATTTACGTCCTTTATTTAAAGAGGAAATCTATAATTTCTTAAAAAAGTGGGGCACAAGCGTATATGAAACTTATATTGTGTCATTTAATTATACCAATGTACTTGAGAAAATTTTGAAAATAAAAGAGAATGATAATATGCAACTCTCCAATTCTCGTTTTGGAAATAGTAATACATTATATCCAATAATTCATATTCATGGAAAAGTAGATGCTCCATTAATAGGTTTAAATGATAAAAACCAAATCAAAAATGAATTATTAAGAGAAAATGAAGAAGTGCAAGAATGCATCATTAAGCCTAAACTAAATGAAATGTTAGCACATCTAGTTGATGTTAAAGTGGATAATCATATAAGAACAGCAAACTTGATTTGTATTTTTGGACATTCATTAGGTGACACAGACAAATTATGGTGGAATTTGATGGGAGAAAGATTAAAAACAGATTGTAGAATTATTTATTTTGCATATAATCCTAAAGAACTACTAAGGCCCTCAGAGTTGAATAATATAAGACGAAAATATAAAAATCTATTGTTGTCAAAAACAAGTTTAACTGAGTCGGAAAAAAAGATGCGTCTAATAAAATCTATATAGCTTTAAATACTGATATGTTTAAACTTACATAAACGATATATAATATATAACAGTAATATTTCATTTGGAAAAAAGATAACAAAAAAAATATTTTTCTTATTTGGATATTTTCTATGATTTATATTCATAGAAAAAGGTCGACGTTTTTCTATTGGAAGTTGTATTGTAAGAAATAGGGAGACTGGGCTATTAAGTTCAGTTTTCTTTTAAGTAATGGATTAGCCCTCAATAGGAAACAAATAAATTTTATGATTATTGGGGAGTTATGTTATTCACAGGGAAGTATTGTACGTAATGTATGGTGCTTCTCTTCTTTTGTCGGTGAGGGCTTTCGGAGATTCATCGGATTGTGTTATCTTTGCAATACAGTACAAATTCTTTTTATATTTACCAATCCGTCAGGCTATGAAGTGTGATGGAAGTTTTGTTATTGTTATTAATTTATCCATCAGTCTGCTTTATTCACAGGCTGGTGGATTTTTTGTTCTGAATTCCCCAAAATCCAAGTACTTAGGAGATAAAAAGTAACAATCCCCGACTTTCACAAGCCAGGGATCGCAATTTATAAATTTAAAGTTTTTATTATCTAAGCATTTCTCTCACTAGAGAAACGACTTATTCTAATTTATTCAACTATAATGTGATATTATTCACCTACAGTAATCTCAACAGGCACAGGACTTGATTTAACACGATTCCAGTGGTCTTTTACATTAATCTTGATAGTTGTTTTAACTGTGTGATCAACTTGATAACCTTTCAGGATCAGACCGCCTTCAACTGTTACAGACTTATTGTCAACAGTTGTTGATGTAGCAGGAGTAGCCTTACCTTCATTATCAACTTCGAAGTACAACTTGTTACCTGTTTCACCAGTTACTTCTTTAATATCAGTACGAGACCATGCGTTAAGATACTTTCCTCCCTCTTTTACTACTTTATCCGGCATAACCTTGTAAGATACCTCAGTATTATAAGTGTAACCGATAATAACATTATTACCAAACTTATAACCGTTCAAATCAGAAGCCTTGATTGTTACTACATTACCTTCTTTCGGAACGATCTTACCTTTTTCAATCGGACTCATTACTTTCACTTGGAAGTTGAATACTGCATCAGAAGGATATTCCCAAGCATTATCAAACTTACCGTCGATAGTCAGTTTCAGAACTTGATCGTAACCTTTTTCTTCACCTAATGTACCATCCAAAGTCAGGTAAGCAAGAACGTCTTCAGTAACTGTTGCGTTAGCAGCCTGAGTTGCATCTGCTTCAGAAGTAGCAGCTACACTGTTCAACTTAGCCAATTCAGAAGACTTCTTGTCTGTAGAACCGATCTTGTCGTTAGCATTCAATTTAACAGTAAATCCGTTAGTATCATACTTAGAGAATATTCTGCTTAACTTGAATGTAGCAGCACCAGCTTTCTTAGCAGCTTTAAAGTCATCCATGTACAAGTAGCAGTTAGCCACATTATTCTGAACGAATCCCGGATCAATTGCGAACAACTCAGTGATAGCAGGCAGAGTGAATGTGAACGGAACCTTGATAGAATTCAGTTTCTCACCATTCTCTTTTGCATCATAGAATGTGATAACAGCTGTATATTGTTTGCCAACTTCAAAGAAGTTGTTTGTAGCGGCTGAAGTGTTGTTTACAGCGAAAATCATGTTTGTTGCAGCTTTACCTACCGTTACTGATTTATCAGTATTAGCCTTCAGGTTATCTTTCAGTTCTTTCACGAAGAATTCATTAATCTGAGAATTTTTTCCAGAAAGTTTTTCACCCTTAGCATTATAATAAGTAACTTCGGCTTTCTGCACCTTAGTATTCCACAAAGCCAGACCTTCAGTACCCAAAGCATTCTTCATCTTAGTCAAATCAATCTGGAAGAAGTTCTTATCCTTAGAAGTATCAGTAGTGTTATTCTTGCTCAGTTGATGAGTGATAGGATCATAAGTTACATCGCTAGTGATCTTGCTTGTCTCGCCGATCCACAATTTAGCTTGTTCATACTTACCTTCTTTATCAATATTCTGGATTGTCAATAAGAAAGCTGCTTTTGTGATGTTATCCGGAGTTTTGGTCAGACGGATAGCCACCATACCATTTTCTTCCTTGGTTTGAATTCCGAACAAAGTTTCATCATCGTTGTCGAATACCAAGTGCATATCATATAATGCAGCAGCCTTATCAGCATACACATTATACCAAACACCTGCTTCCATCTTTGCGTCAGGATTAGAATGACCAGCACCTTCAGAAGGTTCAGCGTTCTTAGGCAAAAGAGTCTTATCATTCTTAGTTCCATTCCTCATTTCAAGTTTGGACTGATCTTTTGCACTTACAAAATAGATATTATTCAATTCTTCTATTTTTCCTTTGCTTACTCTGATTTCATATTTTGAGCGAACATCACCACCAGCTGTTACAGCAAAAGCAACGGCTTTATTTGCATTATTCACTGATGTTTCGAACTGCTTCCAATAATTTTCTTTTTCTGTATCAGGATTAGTCTTCTTGATATATTTATCAGCAATAGACAGATTGTACAATCCGTTTACATTAGCAGCGCGAGTTTGTGTTGGCTGATCAAAATACTCCATGTCAGTATAAGGAGTGGTTACAAAATCAACATTGGAAAGATATCCGTTCTTGCTGTTAACCAGTTTCAAATTCAAGTCGGCAGCATCCACACTGGTAGGATTAACCTGCAATTTGATTTGTCCTGCACCAGCCATGATGTAACCATTGTCTACAATAGCTCTTTGACCAGCCCAGTCTTTCATTGCCGGAGCGTTACTATTGTTATTCTGATTATATTCGAATGCATATTCTGCGATCTTGAAGTCGAAAGGCATTGATTCTGTATTAGTACCGTTTCCTCTAGTAATCAACATCAAGTCAGTCAATGAACTTGCAGCTGTAGGTACAATAATTTCTTGTTTCTTTCCTTCTGCATCAAAAACAGTCAAAGTCCAAGTTTTGTCAGCATTTTGAACAGCAGTAACAGGAGCCACCTTTATTGTAGTAGGATGAGCTTCTCCCTTTTCATCATAGAATACCCAACATCCGTCCTCACTTACAGTCGGAGTCTTGATTTTGATAGTTTCACCAGTAGATGCATCCTTAGCTATAGCTTTCCATTCAGTAACCTTACCATTGATAATAAAGAAGCCTTCGTCATTGATTTCTACTTTGTCTCCTGCTGCACCAGCTTCACCCGGAGCGCCCGGAGCACCATCCTTACCGTTAGTGATAGGATAAGAAGAACCGTCATTCAATGTGATAGTGATACCTTCAGCAGTAGTAGCTACATTTGTAATGTACTTTCCTGCATTGAATTCAGTCTGCAAAGCATCCAATTTAGACTTCAGATCGCCCAATTCAGTGTCGATACGATCGATGTCATCGTCATAGTCTTTACAAGACACAAACGTTCCTGTCGAAGAAACCATCAAGGCTCCGAACAGGACTGCACTTAAAAACTTTTTGTTCATAATGAATTTAAATTTATAAATTAAAAAAACTAAAAATTGGTTTTCATTTATACTATAAAAGGACTTAATTATTCTCTTCAAACTCTTCCTCCACACCGTTCCGCCTTACATATTCCACAGGTCTGCATCCCGCTATTTTCCTGAAAGCACTGTAGAACGCACTCTTTGAGGCGAATCCACATCGTTCCGGAATATCCTTCATCAGACACTTTCCGTTTCTCAACAACTCCTTGGCGTACTCAACCCTGTAGCTGTTTATCAACTCTTTCAAGTTACATCCGAAATACCTGTTCACCACATTGGACATATAGGTCTGGTTCGTTCCGACAAGAGCACTCAGCTTATCCAGTGAGAGTGAGATATCCAAGAACACCATCCTTATCTCCATCTGATAGAGAAGTGACCTGTAGATCTCGAAGTCTATCTTTCTCCCCTCTATTCCCTTACGCACGAAATCCTCCTCCCATTGCTTCCTGACAGCCTTTGAGAGAAGCTGTTTCTGTCTCTCCGAAGTGGTGCTTCTGTTTCTGCGTCTTAAAAATAGATATTCCATCCGCTCTCATCTTTACTCCGTAACCTTGTCGGTTATACGGTATTTCGGTGCAAATATACATCTTTAATTGAAATATTGTGCATTTTTCCTATAAAAAAAATTAGATTCCTGTAAAAACTGTACTTTTTGAGTGTCAGGACTGCATTTGTGTGAACTCAGGTTAATCCGATTATACCTTATTTAATATATAAGAATGGGATAAAGACGGAGTATTCAGCCAAAGATACGGGAAATATCTAGTGGATTTTGGTGGGGATATATTTGCTTTACTCATCCGTTATGCTTATATTTGTTGTTTTAAAAATAATCAAGATATTTGTGTTTTATCTGAATCGGATAGCGTTCCGATATCCATATTAGACAAACGATAGTAGTCTTATGTACCTGTCTGTGAGGATCGGTACATTTTATTCTTATACAATAAGCAACAACAGATCATACACCACAAATAAAGAGAAAGAGACTTATCACACCTCTCTCTAAATAAACATCTACAAACAAAACTCCTTCTTCAATCTCTGCACTGTGCTGACATTTACACCCTCAAGCTTGGATACCATCTTTATCGGATAGTTCTTGCTTAAAAATTTGAGTATCCCTGAATATTGCTCAGCTTTCTTCTCCTTTAGTTTACAATATCCCGTTTTTCTCCCTACTTTTCCACCTTGCCATTATTGTATACTGTGCTTTCCCTGACTGTAGACGATAGCTGATATTCTCTCTTTCCATAGCAGCCACAGTACTTAAAGATAGTCTGAAATGGACTCTTTGCCAATGCGGATAAATAGTATGTTTTGATAGCGGATAAAATGCTTGTGTGAGCCTGGAAAAAGGAAATAAGTAAGATTATATCTGTAAAGCCGGTTGATTATCATAGTCTGAAAGTATATTGGGACTGAATAGATATGGCTTCTTTTTTATATGGAGAAATGTTACAAGGATAGAATGTAACAGATAATATTCTATGTTGGTTTATTCATGAGTTGCTTCTTAAAAAATGTTCTTAAATAGAAAAATTAAAAAAAATATTTTGGTACAGTTGTTTTTTTACCAAAATACATGTATGTTTGAAAAGTTCATCAAAATGGACAAAGAGTTATAAACAAAAAGCGTTTAGCTGGTTCTGTATAAGTGAAAAGTCGAAATTTCCCGGAAAGTACCAAGAACAGCCATACGTTCAGCCTGCAATATTTAGCGGGGGGCGTTTCCTGTTTGTACCAAGGGCTTCGACTCCCGCACTTATAGACGAGGTTAATGTCCTTCCGCTTTTAATTCAGATGGGTTTGCACATAGGGCACAAGCCTGTTATAAAGATATATGATAAAAATGAACAAGTGCAAATCCCGTTCTTATCTGAAGAGCATTATCAAACATTGGAACTCCACCGAAAAGAAATTTCCAATACATGACTGATATGTAGGCTTCCACCATTGTCTATGTATCATCGGATAACGATTTCCTTTTTGGGGATCGGTTGTCTTTTATATCCTTTTATCAAGGTACTTCTGTCGGGTTATTATTAATTGAATATAAATATTTAAATGTAAGACGTATGGACAAAAGAATCGTAGGTGTCAATGCAGGTAATGTATGGCACATTCTTAATGAAGTGAAAAGAATATCAATCCCCGAACTGGCCAGAAAATTGAATCTTAGTGTTGAGAGCACTGCATTGGCTGTCGGATGGCTGGCCCGTGAGAACAAGGTTTGCATACACCGGGTAAACGGATTGATAGAGGTATATGATGAAAGCCATTTTGGTTTTACTTTTGGATAAGTGCATGTATTGTTATGGAGGGAAATTGGGACTGGTAAAATGTTCCGGTTTCCTTCTGTTTTTATTTGGTAATGAATGGATAATATCGTTTTCAAGGGTAAGTCAGCGACGGGAGTTCATACGAAGTATGAGTATGGTACATAACCGTAAGGATGTTATAAAAAAACTGACAAAACACTTATTCTTTAAGCATTTGTACCTGATTTGCACACTTTTTTATAACACTTTGTCTTTCAGTTATGTTATACATCCCACTTACGTTTCATACTTCCGGCCCTGCCAAACTCCTGATAATAACTTGATCTGTCAGGAAAAGAAGTGTTTTGGAACAGGATATCGGGAAATAGGAATCAAATACCCTTCAAATTTCGGATAATATCTTTATCTTTAGAGAAAGTTTTCATGAATCAACAGGTATCACAAGTATTATAGGTGTATGAAAACAGGGATGCTATATATTTTAGTATGTTGTCTTTTTCTGGTTGGTTGCAATGGAAAAAGTAATAAAGAGAACCACGCTGATGTTACTGGCACGGTTTTTGATGCAATATCTCTTGTAGATAATGAAACGGACAGTCTGACAAAACTTGAGGGAGAGAATTTATGGAAAGAGGCGAACAGGTATAAGGCTTCCATAACCGATACCACTTTCCTTAGGACAAGAGGGATAATGTCCTATGCCGCAATAGATATGTATACAGGAGAAGGTCTCAACAAGAACTACGCCTTTAACCGGATTGTTTATCTGAAAGCGTTGGATAGAGCCAGGAAGTTTCTTACTGTAGCGGATGACAGACTGAAATTCAATGTCAAATCCGGTAAAGAAATTCATATTTCAGAAGATTTATATCTGTTCATATCCGATTTGTTCAACGAATGGAATAAATGGCTGGAATCGGGCAGTCATGAAATATTGAAAGATGAACAGGGACTCTATACTGTATTACCTAAAGAAAACAACCGGATTCAACCCATAGAAATTGAAGAGGAACCCAGACAAGATCCGAAAGATACAGGAGCCATCGAAATTGAGTATATTCCTCCCGTAGATGCTACTTCTCCTGTAAAGAAAGAGGTGCCTGTAAAATGGGGACATTTGATAGATGATACGGAAGGAGTGGTCAAGGCTTCTTTTGACAGGCATAACAACCGGATAAACCGTGAAAAAAGTGAGGATATCATGGTAAATGATATCAGTATTTCCGAAAGCAAGGTTTATATTTCCATTGTCAGTTCCAATTATAATCTGATATATAAAGGTGAGGCTGATTTCTATCTGGAGGACAAACAGAAGAAATTACATAAGATTCCCGGTAAAGACGTGGATAAGGAGTCTGTCGCCCTTCTTCTTGGAAAAGGGAAAACTGCCGAGATAAGTGTTGATTTCCCTGATAGCTGCCAACCGGGTGATTATCTTTTGAAAATCAGGGTCTATAATGAGAATGAGGAATGTTATTATACAATCCGTCAATGGTTTGAAGCCTACACCTCTCATCAGGTTTCATCCAGGGACAAACCTATTCCTATAGGACCTGCACGGTCTTCGGACTATAAGGCACTTTCAGACGAGGATGATATATTTGATGTTGTTCGGAATATGCCTGAATTTCCCGGTGGTATGCCTGGACTGATGGAGTTTATAAGACGGAATATCCGGTATCCACAAGCTGCAAGACAAAGCAGACTGGAAGGCAGGGTTATTGTACAGGTTGTCATAGACAAGGATGGAAGTGTGATACAGCCCAGAATTCTCCGTAGCATCAATCCTGTTCTGAGTGCTGATGCCGCTTTTTGTGAGGAAGCATTACGTATCGTTTCAATAATGCCTAAGTGGAAACCCGGTAGCCAGCATGGAGTGAATGTGAAAGTAAGGTTCACGTTCCCGATAGGATTTGCATCTCCCACTGATTGAAGATTGAAGGGAATTATCCGCAGAGCATAACCGTTAACTTTTGCCAGGCAGCCGCAGCCATTTCAGACAGGATCAGGCAAATGTTTATGATAGTGTAAAAGCTGTCTGTTTCCATTTCATTACTTGTGGAATACATAATGGAAAAATTGAAGCTGATATTTTGTGAAATCGGGGAAAAATATTAATAATCAAAATAGCCAATCCCCCCATGATGGAATTGTATAATTTTCAACTTGACATCACATTGTAAAACAATAGATAATTCGTTGAAAAACAATATTTTTATCTAGCTATTAACCTTTTTAACTGCATATTATCAACTAAAAAGAAAATATATATTTAGAAAGAGTTATATAGTAAAAATTATGCCTGTTTATAAAAAAACTTCCCAAGCAATAGTCTGACAAATATTACCGGAATAAAATCGTCATCCTTCCTCAACATATCGGATAGAATATGCATATTGTCGAATTTACGGAAATAATATCCGATCTTCCCAATGTAATTCATATATATTTTTACTTCAGTGTTGTTTCAATTTTGTTGTTTTAGGAGCAAAAGCAAGAAAAACATTCCGGACATAAAAGCTGTGATGTGCCATAGCCTGCTTTTCTTTTGTTAACAGTAGCTCTTTTGTATAATTTTACTTTGAATTGAAGATGACAAAATAGGAGACCGGTTAACAGGACTCTTATTGAGATGAATTGAATTAAAAAGTATGTTTATCTCTATTTTAATTTCTTAACATTTCACTAGTCTGTTTCATTTTGCAGGTTGGTGGATTTTTGTTTTTCCTGCTGATATTCTTATTTTCATTTTTAATAACTTTGCCATGTTCAAAATTTTGTGATAGCATGAAAATAAGGCAGATAGAAGATAATGATCCGGAACTTTACAGTCTGATAGCTCCTTTGGTTATGAATCCGAAAGTATTGAAGAGTAACAACAATTATCCTTTCAAGAATTTCTCGGGAACAGTATGGTATATTGCTATGGAAGATAGTGATATTTCCGGTTTTATGCCCTTGAAGAAGAACAATACCGGTTTTCATATAGATAATTATTATATAAGAGATAATGATCCGGATACGATAGACGAACTGCTGGATTCAATAACTGAGGATATTTCTGCTGATGTGATTCTGACGGCTCTTGTACATAAACGTCATATAAATGATTTCCAGCGTAACCATTTTAATACGATCAAGGAACTGACCAACTATGATATGATGCAGTATGTCCTTATGAAATCTTGAGTAGTGTATTATATGATGTGAATGCTTTATTTCATAAATGGGGGATCGGTTTCTAGAATGAATTCGTGAACTTTCAGCATCATATCCTCTATTTTCCAGTAACTGTTTATTCTTGCTGACGGATGAAAACTGTCTATCAGCAGAATATTCAGTTTCCTGCTATAATGGCAGAAATAATTTATTTCCCTGAATGATTCATCCTCATATATTATGTTTTTGGCTATATTCAGAACCGTGCCTTGTCCACCTCCACATACTATGATATTGGGGTGAAGGATGTCACGTATCTGCTCCTGTAAGAAAGCCTTGTCCCTGTTTGCATATTCGTACAATGTTTTGTTTGAGACGGATGAAGTCCCTGAAAACTTTTTGATGTTGACTATGGCAAGCGGATATTTCGTAACAACAGCATTGGGTACGGTTGCATAATCTCCGTTTTCCATTGTGGGGATAAAATCTTTGCTTATTCTCGACAATCCTTCCAGCCATTTGAATATGCAGTTGAAAAATTTGTGACTTATATTTCTCCAGTGCCATTCCCTGTAATCACTGTCTGAATTGTTGTTTGTATCCTTCATCAGAAAGAGGATGCGCCTGCCGGTGTTGTTCCAAAGCTCTTCTTCATCACCTGGGGATGCGTTCTTGCCGTCACTGGAAATTTTACCATTATAACATAGTCCGTCAAAACAGAATTCTTTTTGTTCATCATCGGGATAGGACTTCAGCCAGCGTTTATATAAATCCTCCTCAAGTTCATGAATGTTTTTCATTATTCTCTTTCAAATTAATGATAGTTTTGAAACATGTCTTTATTTCAGAATTTTGTAAAGATAGGAAAAATATTTCATATTTGCGTTTTTTTGAATGGAATTTCTTGACAGTTTGATTATGCAATCCGGGGTGGAGATGGCTTGTTCTTTCTCTTTTGTACCCTCTGTTAATGTAAGTGTCTTATTCTTTAAAAAACAAGTTTTCCTATTTTTTATACGCTTTTATTGCAGGATAATCAAAATACTCTTATCTTTGTTGCCTAAAAAGATCGAAACATTATGTAAACGGAAGAGTTCAGTTCTTCCAGTAATTTTAGACAGTGTTTCGTAAGTGATTGAAATACAAAAATATAGATGTATTTCAATGCTCCATAGTTATGCTCTCAAGTGAAAAAATGCAATGGTTTGCGATGCGTGCTACTTATCGCAGGGGGATGCAAATCAAGGAACTTCTTGATCGGAAAGGAATCAACAACTTTATTCCAATGCGTTATGAAATCCATTTAAAGAATGGACGCAGGAGACGTGAGCTGGTTCCTGTAATCCGTGATATTGTCTTTGTTCATACCACACAGTCTGAACTTCAGAGGATAAAGTATGGTATCCCCTATTTCCAGTATATGATGGATATCCGTAACGGTGAGAAGATCATAGTACCCGATGAGCAGATGAGACGTTTCATAGCTGTTGCCGGAACTTATGATGAACAGATCATTTTTTTCAGTCCCGATGAGGTTAACTTAAGAAAGGGAACAAAAGTCAGGATCACAGGAGGACAGTTCGAGGGATATGAGGGAGTTTTTGTGAAAGTGAAGGGAAGCAGGGACCGAAGAGTGGTTATCAGCTTGCAGGGTATACTGGCTCTTGCAATGGCTACACTCTCACCTGATCTTATAGAAGTAATTGAGGAACCGAAGAAAAGAAATCATGACTAAGGCTTTACCGGCAGGAATCAGGCTTCAGATGCTGATAAAGGATCATCATAAGGATATCTTGGAGAGGGAGAGGAACAACGGGAAGTTCATCCACCTTTATAATATAGGTACATACTGGGTGGCATTCGAGAGATCAGCCTTTCGAGTGGATAAAATCTTTCAGGGGTGTGAAATCAGTCTGTTCATGGTTCCCGGTTATCCTGAATATGTCGTGATGGCTTCTGTCCCACATGATGAGGCTGATGACTATTTTCGGAAACATATTATTCATCACGACAAACCTGATTATAAGGTTCTGTCTATTTCTCCGGCTGCTTTGAATGGAAATTATCATAGGTGGTATGTTCAGGCGGTGAAAAAAGTGTTGTGATTGAAAAGAAGAACGCTATTATTAGATGATATAAATATGGCAAGATCAGTAAAAGCAAATTATCTATTTAATCTAATAAATTCTGCTTCACAGCTCTTATTCCCACTCATTACTTTTCCTTACGCTTCTCGTATAATGATGGCGGATGGTATAGGACAGGTAAACTTTTTTCAGTCCATTATATCCTATATCAGTCTGTTCACTTGCCTTGGTATACCTATGTACGCTATACGTGAAATAGCTAAGGTACGGGACAATCTGGAAAAGATGACACGAACTACTGTGGAGATTTTGTTACTACATGCCTTTCTCACTCTTTTCGGTTATATAATCGTTGCTGCTATTTGTATGACTGTAGCCAAAGTGCAAACAGATATTCCTTTGTTCCTAATATTGAGTGTGAGCATTTTTTTTACAGCCATAGGCTGTGAGTGGTTTTATCAAGGAATAGAAGATTTTAAATATGTTGCTATACGTGGAATAGTAGTAAAGACTGTATCTGTTTTATTACTTTTTCTTTTGGTAAAATCCAAGGAAGACATTTTATGGTATGGAGCATATACTGTTTTTGGAGTGTTAGGAGGTAATATATTCAATTTTATACGATTGCGGAAATATCTACATAGGGACTTCGTTGGATTTAGTAAATTACATCCTTTTAAACATCTGAAGCCGGCTTTACATATTTTTGTTTTTAATGTTATAGCCAGTATCTATCTTCAGCTGAATAATGTATTGTTAGGTTTTATGAAAGATGCCGAAGCTGTAGGGTATTTTACGGCTGCAACAAAACTGATGGTTATTGCTGTAGGCCTTTCTAGTGCTTTAGGAACGGTGATGATGCCTCGGACCTCAAATTTGGTTGCGGAAAATAAAATGAATGAATTTAAGGAACTTGTCCAAAAATCATATGATTTTATTATTGCTTCTACGATACCTTTAACTATTGGATTGATGTTTGTTAGCCCTTATATTATTTTAGTATTATGTGGCGTAAATTTTACTCCGGCCATATTAACCTCTCAAATAATAGCACTTAATGTTTTGATGATTGGGGTATCAAATGTTTTGGGAATGCAGATTCTTTATCCTATGAACCAGATCAATATTGTCATTCTTAGTATATCAATCGGGGCTATAACCAATTTATTACTTAATTTAATTTTAATACCACGTTACGGACATAATGGTACAGCTATAGCTTATATGTTGGCGGAAACACTCGTGTCAATTTCTATGTTTTGTTTTGGTCGTAAATATATTCCTGTCCATATCTTTAAGAAAGAGTATTTTCACTATATTATTGGAGGATTTTTTATGTCTATTTGTTTGTATTTTTCGTCCTTGTTGCCACTAGGGAATTTTACTAAATTGGTAATAATGTTTATGTTAGGTGGAATGGTATATATGTTCCTGTTATTTTGGCTGAGTAACCCCGTTGGTATGATGGTATGGAACACGTTGGCGAAGGTAATGAGGAATTTAATGCACTATTAAATTTTAATTATGTTTCAAAGTGTAGTATTAATATAATTTTGTCATGGAACAGCAAAATAAGGTAAAAATTCTCGTGGCCATACATAAGCCTGATAAGGTTTATGGGGATAAAGTTTATATGCCTATTCAAGTTGGTAAAAGTTTATCAGAGTTTAATTTAGGCTTTCAGGGAGATAATACAGGAGACAATATAAGTGAAATGAATTCTATGTTCTGTGAACTGACAGCGCATTATTGGGCATGGAAAAATTTGAAGGATGTTGATTATATAGGGCTATGTCATTATAGAAGATATTTTGATATTATAATAACAGAAGAGAATATCGAAAAATTAATGTCAGAATGCGATGTGATTGTTCCTGCCGCCATACATCATTCTGCTACATTATATAATGATAAATTTAAAACAATGTCAGGTGAAGATATTGCTATATTCTTTAAAGTTTTGGAAGAAAAATTTCCAAAATATTATTGTGCAGCAGTCAATTATATAATGAACAATAATAAGGATTATGCGTATAACATGTTGATATGTTCAAGAACATGCTATGAAAATATAATGAATTTCGTGTTTTCGTTTCTGTTCGAATGTCAAAAGTATGTAATGTTATCGCCATATACTAATTCTAAAAGAATTTTTGGTTATTTTTCTGAATACCTGATACCTATTTACCTCTTCACGCATAAGATGAAAGTTAAAGAGATTCCTGTTGTGTCCATGCTTTCTGAAAATCAAATGCATTATATTCAGAAACGGGAATCTTGTTTACACCGATTTATTAGCTTCTTGAAAATGAAAGTTGTTACCCCTCATAAGATATATAAATATGAAATACCTCAATCTGTGTTGAATGGACTGTTCCATGATGGAATATTGAATGCTGATTTTAAATTAAATAAAAGATGATAAGACCAAAGGTTACAATAATTGTGCCTGTATATAATGTTGAAAAGTACTTGACTTGTTGTATTGGTAGTATTTTATCCCAATCTTTCAAGGACTTTGAATTATTGTTGATTGACGATGGTAGTTCCGATTTATCGGGGGAAATATGTGATGATTATGTCGAAAAAGATGCTCGGATACGTGTCTTTCACAAAGAAAATGGTGGTGTGAGTTCAGCTCGTAATTTGGGTCTTGAAAATGCTCAAGGTGAGTGGATTTGTTTTATAGATTCAGATGATTGGGTTGAAGTGGATTTTTTAAAAGAATTAATTCAATATGATTCATTTGATTTGGTTGTAGGAGGATGTGAAGGGGTTGGATGTATGATATACTCAACTAAACGAAATGAAAATTTGATTATAGACTTTAAACACCCAAACAAAGCTGCTCAGATATTAAATGCTAATAATGAAAATACAATCAGTGCTTTTTATTATTCTTGGGGTAAATTGTTTCGTAACTCTATTATCTCACAGAATGATCTTCGTTTTGACACAAGAATGAAAATATGTGAAGATACATGTTTCTTGATGAAATATTTAATTCATGTACAAAAAATAATCTTGTCAGATTCTTCATTATATAGATACAGACTATTGTCTGTTCCCAATAAATATGTCATTGATTCTGATTGTTATAGAAAACATATGGATTTGTTTGACTATTGTCTTTCTGAATTTGAAAGTTTCTCTTTAAGAAAGATGACTATTTTGAGAAAGAAAATATATACGGCTCTTTTGTTACAATTTTTAGCTAATTTGAAAAGAATCAATAGCTATTCGAGATTCAAACAAGAAATATATGCGTTTAACTACGGTTTTACATATATATTGGAGATAGAAATAGAATTGAATCGAATTAAGAGATGGGCATATTGGTTCATATTCAAACATACAATATTGGGGTATTATTTTATAAGACTGATTTTGACTATAAAAACTATATTAAAATGATTAGAAAATCTACATTGGACTCAATTGGTCCATTAGTACTTGAGGCAATCGAAGAGCTATTTGCAAAATGCAAAGAAAATATGCTTGATGATGGGGATTTTCTTATATGTCAGCAGAACGGGTTTATTTATGATGGAAAACCAGTTATCGGCATAGGTGATGGACTTGACTGGATTCAGCAATTAAGTAGCATTATTTGTGATGGTATTGGGGTGTGTACAGATGATGATGAGTATTTTGAAAAGGTAAAGGACATTGAATTTAATGGGGCTACAGAAGTTGAAAAGACAACAAATGATGAATTGAATCGCTATCGGAAAATTTGGGAAAATCAATTCTTTTTACGTCTTATGACCCAATTGGCACATTTGCTGAATGGTGAACATTATGACTGGTCATTAGATGTTAATTCTGAAACTAGAGATGGAAAGAAAAAGTATAATTACATAACTGCTTTGATTGAAAAATTTAAGAAAGCACCAAAGTTTTACTCTTTAATAAAAGAAGTGTATAGTAATAAGATACGTAATTCAGAAGCTCATACACAATGTGTATTTGTTCAAGATGGATTTCTTCTTAAAAATATAAAAGAGCAAGACGGCCTGCAGTCTGCTTTATTATTTGAACAATGGGAACGAATATTTGTGATTTTGTATTTGATATTGATATACATACGCCGATATTTGAATGAGATGCGTAGTCAATATTTGGAATTTTATCATGAGTACGGTGCTAAAGGAGTTCCAATCTTAGCTCCTTTTAACGGCTCATGGGAAGAACGCCTTGTTTTTCCAGCCGAATCAGGAGAAATATGGAGGTTTGGTTAATAATAGATAACAGTGTCTTTTTACAATAATTGGTTATGGACAAGACTCCTTTGATATCAGTAGTTACAGTTTCTTATAATGCCGTTTCTACTATTGAACAAACTATCCTTTCTGTTATAAATCAAACTTATCCCAATATTGAGTATATCATTATTGATGGGGGAAGTACGGATGGAACTGTGAATATTATCAAAAAGTACACGGATAAAATTGCTTTTTGGGTGAGTGAACCCGATAAGGGGATCTATGATGCGATGAATAAAGGGATAAGAATAGCGACAGGAGACTGGATTAATTTTATGAATAGTGGAGATCGGTTTGCACAAACAGAAGTTCTCACATTACTCTTTGATCACAATTTTTGTTTGTCTAGTTATGGTGGAATATATGGTGATGCTATGTTTACACAATCAGGTGAGCCTGTTGGCTATTTTCAAAATAAACCTTTTTGGAATTTGAAATATAAATTTGTAGGAATGGGAATTTGTCATCAAAGCTTGTTTGTTCGTATGGATTTAGCCAAATCTTTTTTGTTTAATATTAAATATAAAATATGTGCAGATTATGATATGTGCTATAAATTATACAATTCTGGCTATCAATTTAAATACTTTCCTATATTAATATCTTATTTTGATAGAAGTGGAATTTCTAGTACAGACCCTTATAAGGGATTAAAAGAGTCGGCAGAACTGACAGATACAAAGTATACGCTGGCTTTTTTATTATTTTATTGTTTTAATATGCTGCGAATACGTTTGGCATTACGTAATAAATTGAAGAAGATAGGATTGATAAAAAATAAGCAATGATGAAATTAAATTTTATATTACCTTTCTTTCCCTTAAAGCCGGGTGGTGGTTGTAAAATCATGTATGAGTATGCAAACCGTTTTGGAGAAAAAGGTTATGATGTGCAGATTTATCATGTGACAACACTTCCTTATATGAAATATAAATATCCCCATTGGTTACGTTATTTGAGAAATAATATTTTATATATTCATTCTAAACCAGCGTGGTTTACTTTTAATTCTCAGGTTAAAGTTACAAATATTCCCTTTTTAGAAAATAAATATGTTCGTGATGCGGATTGTAGTATTTCTACAATGTGGGCAACTGCAATAAAGCTTGATCGGTTGTCTAAAACGAAAGGTAAGAAGATTAATCTTATACAAGGTTATGAATTATGGATTGGAAATAATCAAAAAATGTTACATCATACTTATAAATTGCCCATGATTCATATTGTCATATCTGACTTTCTAGCTGATATTGTGAAACGAGAATCAGGCATTTCTCCAAATATAATTTATAATGGTATAGATAATTCTGTTTTTTATATTAAAAAAGAGATAAAGGAACGGAATCCATATTCTGTATCAATGCTTTATTCTACAGATGAAAATAAAGGAACGGAATATGGACTTGAGGCTTTAAAGAAATGCCATGATGTATTTCCAAAGTTAAAAGTGGAACTGTTTGGGGTGTATTCTAAGCCGTTAGGATTGCCAGACTGGATGCATTATAATCAAAATCCTGTGGATCTGTGTTCTATTTATAATTCAACTGCTATTTTTTTTACTCCTAGTAACAATGAAGGTTGGGGGCTTCCTGCTACGGAAGCTATGTTTTGTGGTTGTGCTTTGATTTGTACAAATATAGAAGGATATAATGTTTTTGCAAAGGATGGTGATACATGTTTAACAACGTTATGTCGAGATTCTAATGATATGTCCCAAAAACTATTGGATTTATTACGTAATTCAGATAAAAGAATCCAAATAGCTTGTAGAGGGCATGAATTCATTCAGCAATTTAGTTGGGAAAGAGCGATCAATGATATGGAAAATATAATAGAAAACAGATTTTAGATGTTTATTTGTTTATCGTTGTTATTTGCTTTTACCTTATTCTTATCTGTTTTTTCTAGTAAATTAAGAAATGCAGCATCTTTGGGAATAGGCCTAACTTTTTGTATGGGATTTCTTATAATAGGAAATAAAGAATATTTGGGAGGTGAAACTTTACCTGATTTACAGATGTATAAAGAATTCTTTTTGCAAAAGGAAAATATTGATAATATAGAATTATCTTGGTCTTTTTTAAAAAACATAGTTAAAGCTTTTGGTGGAACTTTTGCTGTATTTTTGATGATTTATGGTTTTATTTATCTCTATACAAATTATAAAGCGATTTGGGCTTGTTCAAGCAATGTATATCTTTCATTAGTTTTTTTCTATTCTTATTTTTTTCTATTACATGGAGTTATTCAAATGCGTGCTGGTGTCGCTTCCGGTTTTTTCTTTTTGTCTATTATTCCATTATATAATAAAAAATTAATTTCTTTTATTCTGTTATCTGCTTGTGCTTGCTTTTTTCATGTATCTTCATTATTAGTATTACCCTTGTATTTTTTTAATCCTTATAGAATAAATCTTCCATTATACTTATGTATTTCGTTATTCGGTATTTTTTTAGTGTTTTTTGATTGGATGAATATCATATCGTTGATTTCTTTTATTCCCGATAATATGGTACAGACAAAGGTTCTAGGATATTTTTTATATTCTGATACAGATGTATTTAACCTAAAAGACTGTCTGGGCGTTTTATTGAGAATTCCTATAATTATTTTATTGTTATTGCATTTAGATATTCTAAGAAGAAAAAATAAATATGTCATTCTATTGTTGAAAATATATATATATGGACTTCTTCTTTTCTTTTTAATGGTTAATACTGTACCGATTGTAGCAGGGCGTATGTTTGAATTTTTTCAAATAGTGGAAGTCGTATTATTTCCATTATTGATATATTGTTTTCCTCAAAAAAAGATAGGATATATGTGTATGCTTGCATTTGCTATTACTATTTTCTTTTTCAAAACTTTTAAATTGTTACAATAATGGTAGATGTTTCAATTATAATTGTTAATTATAAAACTGTTTCATTGATAAAACATGCTATCTCTTCTATTTTGCATATTGTAAAAGATATAGAGTATGAAATCATAATAGTTGATAATTGTTCTGGGGATTATTTGGAAGAAATAAAAAAAGAGTTCCCTCTAAAGCTAATTTTGTTGAGTGAGAATTTAGGTTTTGGTAAAGCTAATAATGAAGCTGCCAAAAAGGCTAAAGGTCGTAATCTGTTTTTTCTAAATCCCGATACTTATCTGATCAATAATGCGGTGAAATTGTTGTCTGACTATTTGGATGCACATGAAAACATCGGCATTGTAGGAGGGAATTTATATACCTCCAATATGTGTCCTAATTTATCATATGGGATGTTATATCCATCTTTTTGTTCTGACATGGATGGTGCTTTTACAGAATTAGGATATCCATTAGGTAAGTTTATATATGGCACAGATTATAAATTTAACTATAAGGATATACCTAAAGAAGTAGCATATATTACAGGTGCTGATTTGATGATAAAGAAATCTTTGTTCACGTCTGTAGGAGGCTTTGATCCGAATATATTTATGTATTGTGAAGATGCTGAATTGGCGTATCGGTTAGTCGGAATGGGGTATCGTATCGTAAATTTACCTTTGGCTAAAATAGTTCATTTAGAAGGGAAGAGCATAACTTTTAAAGAAGTACGAAAGGAAAAATATTATGAAGGCAGACGTGTCTTTTTTACGAAGCACTATTCAAAATTCTATATACTCTTTGCCAATTTTGCGGAATTATTTTTATTGATGTTAGCATGTTTTGTTAATCTATGTTTGGGGCGTAAGGAATATGCGGATAGATTTAATAAGCAATGCTCTTTATTTTATAAAATAAACTTTTAGATGCATATAACTATTGATTGTCGTATGTGGGGGAAAGCATACGGTGGAATAGGACGTTATACAAAGGAAATAGTTTTATGGCTCCTTCAACATAGAGATTGGGAATTTTCGTTGTTAGTAGCTAAGGAAGCTTATGCTGATTTGTGGTCTTATGTAATTAATAATCAGATTAGATTATTACCTTTTGATGTGCCAATTCTTTCTATCAAGGAACAATTTTTTTTGTGGAAACAAATTCCTGAATGTGATTTGTTTTGGTCGCCTTATATGAATGTTCCCTTTTTACCTTGCAAGGCTAGGAAACGGGTTGTTACTCTTCATGATGTGTTTCATCTGGCAAACCCTCAGTATTATAGTACTTTGAAACGTATGGTAATATGGCCGTATTATTTTTTCTCTACTAGATGTAGTGACTTGATTGTCACTGTATCCTCTTTCTCTAAAAAAGAAATGTATAGATATTTTGGAAAAGTTGTAGGTCAAAAGGTAAGGTATGTATATAATGGCTGCAATATAGATGTTTCAAATGTTCCTCTAATTTCTAGGGATTATAATTATTTCCTTTTTGTGGGTAGTGTGAAACCGCATAAAAATCTGAAAAATGCCTTATTAGCTTTTAGACAGCTGAAGAAACACAATATGAAATTTGTGATAGTGGGAAAAAAGGAGGGGTTTATAACAGCAGATAAGGAAGTTCTTGATTTGGTAGAAAAAATTAATATATGTGAAAATAGTGTATTCTTTACGGGAAATGTGAATGATCTAGAACTATATGCATGGTATAAGGGAGCAACTGCCTTGATTTTTCCTTCTTATTATGAAGGTTTTGGACTTCCAATTATAGAGGCTATGCAGTTTGGTTTGCCAATAATTTGTTCGGATATACCAGTATTTAGAGAAATTGGAAAAGACACTCTTCTATATTTTGATCCGAGTGATCCGATGGATATTTGTAAGAAAATGACTGAAATTTTGTTGGTAGGGAGAAAAACATATTCCCGATGGCCGACATGGGATAAAACGGCTTTATCTATAGCTAATTTGTTTGAAAATCTAATGAAATATTGATTATGAAAGTTGCTATTATTCATGAATGGTTGGTGATTGTTGGAGGGGCAGAAAAAGTATTGAAGGCAATGCTTGATGTTTTTCCAGATGCAGATGTCTATACTTTGGTCGCAAAGAAAGAAATTTGTGATGAGTTGGGGTTGAAATGGAATAAGGTACATACTTCATTCATTCAAAAAATGCCTCTTGGTATTAAAAGATACAGGTTTTATCTTCCCTTATTTCCTTTTGCTGTAGAACAGTTTGATTTACGTGGATATGATTTGATAATATCATCATCTCATGCTGTAGCAAAAGGGGTGTTGACTAAAGCTGGTCAGTTACATATTTGTTATTGTCATTCTCCTATCCGTTATGTATGGGATATGTATCATGAATATTTAGAAATATCTCATTTGTCGAAAGGACTGAAGGGGTGGATTACTCGGTATTTATTGCATCGTGTGCGTATTTGGGATGCTTTGTCATCCCAGCGTCCTGATTATTATATCAGTAATTCCAATTATGTTGGTCGGAGAATTCGTGAGACTTATCGTCGTGAATCTGTAACAATTTATCCAAATGTAGATGTCTCGAAGTTTGAATTGTGTGAGGTGAAAGAGGATTTTTATTTGACAAGTAGTCGTTTGGTCGGGTATAAAAGAATCGATTTGATTGTAGAGGCATTTAATGATATGCCTGATAAGAAGCTGGTGGTTATTGGTGGAGGACCCAATTTGGAATCAATTCGGCAACAAGCTGCCTCTAATATAAGTGTAATGGGATATCAACCTTTTGATGTATTGAAACATTATTTGCAAAAAGCTAAAGCCTTTGTTTTTGCTGCTGAAGAAGATTTTGGTATTGTTCCGATTGAGGCACAGGCTTGTGGGACCCCTGTTATTGCATATGGTAGAGGGGGAAGTTTGGAAACTGTTGTCAATAATGTAACGGGATTGTTTTTTATGGAACAGACAGCGGATGCTATAATTAAGGCTGTTGAAGATTTTGAGATGAAATGTATTCATTTTAATCCTGTGGAAATACGTTTGCATACAGAGAAATTTTCAGAAACTTGTTTTAAGACGCATTTTAAGGAATTTATAGATACAAAATATGAGGAATTTATCTCCTGATATATATGAAATGCTGATGAAAAGATTTTCTTTTTTTTTTATTTCTATATTGGTATGTATAAATGCCTTGTCACAATTTACAATAGGAACGACAGGGCTTCTTAATATGCCTACAGCCGTTATGCAACAGGATAAAACTTTTATGTTTGGTGGCGGTTTTTTGGAGAAACATGCTACTCCTGCTCGATGGACTTATAATACTTATAATTATTATATTAATATCACTTTTTTTTCATGGTTGGAAGTAGCTTATGATTGCACTCTTCATAAGGCTATAGAATGTGATCCTGTATATGGATGTGATTATTGGCCTGAGCAAACATGGGGAAAGTTTACGAATCAGGATCGGAATTTTTCAATTCGTCTACGTTTATTGAGAGAAGGACAATGGTGGAAATATATGCCGGCCATAGTAATAGGTTCTAATGATGTAACTACACGTCCCGGTGGTGATCGTAAAACTAATTTTTCTAATCCTGAAGGAGATGGAAATGGATATTGGAATCGTTACTACCTTGTAGCAACTAAACATCTTGCTATTAAAAATATAGGGGAATTAGGTGTTCATTTTGCTTATGTTTATAATAAGCGGACAGACTATCCTCTTGACGGTCCTGCTTTTGGTGCTAACTTCCGTTTCCAATTATCGGATAGTCAATTTCTGACTAAAGCTGTCAATAATCTTAATCTGATGGCTGAATATGATTCCCGTACTATTAATTGTGGTTTTGAATACAGTTTCTGGAAAGATTATATAAATGCAGTAGTGGAACTTAATAGGTGTCGTTATTTTTCCGGTGGGTTGGTGTTCAAGGTGCATTTGAAATAAGAATTGATGGTAATATCTATTGTAGTGGTAAGGTATCTGTTTTCATGGATACCTTTTTATTTGTATCCTTTGAATTATTGCCTTAATTTTGTACAGATAGTCTTATCATGAAGAAAGAAGTATTTTATGTTATATTACTTCCGGTCTGTGAGAAACAGGAAGTGATTTCTTATTCAACGCTGCTTTCAATATGATGGTGGCGTTTGTTATTTTGTATATAACTTACTTATGCCATGGAGCTTACATATCTTTATAACATTGCTGGGTAAAATATAAATTTATTTTGTTCATACTTATGAAGGCAGGACAGGCTGATTATCAAAGAATTTAGTTTTGTGGAGAGGTTATTTCGGAAGGGGTAGCCTCTTTGTTTTTCATATTGCTTGTTGAAATGGGTGGATGGATAGAGCCGTTACTGTCTTTCACAGACCATAACAGATGATTTTAGGGCTTTCACAATAAAATTAAAAAAGTCCCGTTGTAAGAATAGTAGAAGAGCCTATCCCGAATATAAAAATGCAGTCGTTTTGATCTTTGGTTTATTATTCCTATTTTTATATTTATCAAGTCCTGTTGTGATCTGTAAAATAATAAATCTTATTGGGCTGAGTGTTCCTAAAAAAGATCACTTACAGGACTTGATTCTTGTGATGTGGAAAAAAATGAAGGAGACCGAACTTTGTATGGTTCAGTCTCCTTTTTGTTCTATAATTTGAATCGGAAAGAACTACATGGGTTAATTCTGTTGCTCTTTTGGGGCTTCAAATCAATCAGTTTCAATTCCAAAGAAGCTTTTCGTATTTTGCCTTTGTTTTATCTGTAAGTTCCTCGCCATTATATTTTATGTCAGTTATAAACGTATGAAATACATAGTATTTACCGGATTTATAACCGATAGCCACACCATCTTCAGTCAGCCATTTAAGTATGCCATCTCGTTCAGAGATAAATCCTGATGAAGTCAAGTAAACAAAGAACACTTCTTCATTTTGATGTGTATTACAGCTAAAGTTCTCTAGAAAAGGATAAAGAAAAAAAACGATTTGTGACTTTTGGGTGTCTTCAGGTGTAATTTTTCCTATAGTAAAATAATCGGTGGTCTGATTTTTTAGTTGAAATTTTTTAGTAACCGTGAATCCGGGGTTACTCCATTGTGGCCACTTTATACCAATATGAGCCACGTATCCATCGTGCAGATTAATCGTAGGGAAAGCATGAACATGTGGGCCTGGATCAGAATGATTTTCATTTGCATATCGTTCATACATATTTAAATTCTGTTTGATCTTTTTTATAGCTTCAGCCTTTTTTATGTTCACCTTACTCAAATATTCTTTCATTACTTGTTCTAAAGAATCGTAGCGGCCATTAGTCGTGGGAATCGAACTGTTTGTTTGATTTTTTTTCTTTTTCATACTATATGTTTTTTGGGTTTGTATTTTATTCATAGTGCTCATAGCTTAAATCCCTCAGGCAGGATTAGATTCACCTTTTTCCGTACTCCACTGCCATAACGGTATTCCTCCAGTTGTTTCTGGCATAATGAAGATTCAGTAAAACCGGATTGAGTGATTAACCGTTCCCTGCCTTCAAGGACCCAGTTCATAATTCCGGGCAACTCTGTAGAAACAATCTTCTCAGCCAGTTTCGGATCCACTTCCGATTTGGGTATCTGGACTTTGAAGGGAACGATAAGAAACCTCCTGAAATACCCATTGGACTTGTCATTGGTCTTCGGAAGCTCGTTCAGACAGAAAAGCATCTTTGCATAATCGGTAAGAGTGGCTACATCCTTGTATAACTGTCTGGTACTGATAGGTTCCCCACTGGCGATACGTTTGAAAATATCCCCCGAGAAAGCGTTTGGGGCTACATCAGAGCAGGTATTCAACAGTTTCCCGGATAAATTTGCCCTGCTTCTGTCTCCGTTTTCTCCACACATATCCGATAGAGACTCATGGGAAATGTTCTCCTTGCCTAAAAGAGCCTCGACAATATCAACGAACACCGATTTACCATTCTTTCCGGAGCCATAGAGGAACAGACACTTCTCCAGTTTCAATGGGGTAAAGATCCAGCCTATATACTCAGCCAGAACCTTTTGAGCGTCCTTGTCCGGTAATACTCTGTCCAGGTACTTCATAAACATCTGACACGTCGCATTTGGGTTATAGGGGTAAGGGAGAACATACCTGAAATAATCCGAATATAGATGTTGTTCCAGTCTTCCGGTTTTAAGATTAAGCGTACCGTTCTGAAAGTTGATTTTCTCCTTGTCCTGCTCTACCGCCAATCCCATCACCGTATATGGAAACTGCTTGAACAATCCTTCCACCACTTCCCTTTGTGATGCCTCTACCATATTATTTGTCATTCTCCCCAAAGCTTCCCTGAGAAATATCTTCAGGTCAAAATCATCTATACTGACCCAATACTTTCCGGTGTAGGAATAAACACGCTGGTCCCTGAAAGTTTGAAAAGGATAACCGACCTTGATTGCCGCTTTTTGTATCTCGTAGCATACTTCGGCATTTGTTCCCCTCTTGTTGTTTGAAGCAGTCGGTTGGGGAATGGCATTGATTATATCCCCCAATAATTTTTTGTAATCCATAATCTTAAATTTTTCTATATTTACTACCAATTTTACCTTTACCATCAACCCACTTATAGGCATTTCTTATTTCACGTTTCAACTCTTCTTCCGGGAAATCCGGTTCTATGAACTTTCTCAGATTGACATAAGCCGCACTCTCAGAAAATCCCCATTCAGCCAATTCCCTTGCTCTGTTGAAGGCTGAATCATGTCTTTGACCTGGTGTCATCGGATATTTATAGAATCCACCTTCCAGAAAATTTATGATTTTAGCTGCTTCACCGGGTGAACAGACCATGTATTTAGGACTTATAGGATCGTGATTACCTGTATTCGTTGGTTGAGGAGTACTTTTTCTTATAGTCCATACCTTGCTGTTCCGGTTCACATAAAGATCAGGGTCACTGCTTAGATAACAAGCTCTGGATATTCCTTTACAACAGTCATCCCAGAACGGAGAGCTATAATATTCCTTCAAAGCGTCAAGGTATTCGTTATGACTGGTGTTATCTATATTATTGGCAACACGGACAATAACCTTATAACCTCTACCGGAAGGAGAAAGGAATGCAGCATAGGTATAAGGATCATTAACCAGCATATTCCATACGTCAGACATATCCTGAGGTGGAATCTTATCGAAATCAACAACTACAAGACCTGAAGGAGCAATAAGAGCATCATTACAGAATCTTCCGAATGTTCCGGCAAAAAGACAGATAGGCAACTTTCCCTTAAGTTCGGAATACTTTGAATGGTCAGTATCATAGAAAGATCTCATGGCATCAATCTCAGGTTTCAGTTTTTCCTGTTTAATCATGTCGAATATCAGATCAACATCCACATGGTTGGGAGGATATTCCATGACTCTGAATGATTTTATACCGGTCAGAGGATTTGTATATTCCTGACTATAAGGTTTTTGTTTGAAGATTGTTACTTCAATCATAATTTCTAAATTTTAATTGTTAATGTTTCATTTTATCTTTCTTCTTCCCGTCCTCAAGAGAGAGAAGGGGGGAAAGGGGAAAGCGGAACCTCTAAAACCTATTTTTTTACTAATTTCTGGATAAGTAGAATTGAAAAAAGTTATAAAAAATAGCCTTTTCCACCCCCTTTTCCCCCATTTCCCCTCCTTTTTCCCCTCTTCCCCTTTGAGGCAGGGAAAGGAAAGAAATCTAATCAAAAGGTAAGGAAAAATTAACAATAGAACTGTTTATACCTATCTTCACACCTTTCTTGTTATCCTCTTCCACCACATAACCCTCGCTTTTCAGTTTCATCTTGAAGTTTTCCCTGGTCTCGGCTTTCTGGTTATTATCCCTGCAATATTCCCGATAATTGTTGAATAGAGGAGTCAGACCTATCTTGTTGTCATTATCAGGAACACACATCCTGGCACTCAGGAACATGACCACTGTATCCGTATCCTCCTTGTATGCCTGCTCCAAATTTTCAAGGGTGGAGGACTTGCTGAGTTTTTTCCCATTCCTGATAAATCTTCCCAGACCTTCGATAGCCCAGATGAGAATACCGGACAATTCACTTTTCAGTTTTTTAGCCAGATCAGGGTCAGCCTTACTCTTGTCTATCTTCACATCGAAAGGGACAATCAGTAACCTCCTCCTGAATCCGAAAGACGTATCACTACTATAAGGCATGGAGTTACAGTTGAAAGCGAGCCTTGCATAGTCCTTTAAAATCTCCGGTTCCTTATATAATCTTCTGGCTTCAACGGGTTCCCCACTCGTCAGTTGCTTGAAGATACCGTTGGCGAATATCTTGCCGTTGAAGTCGCTGCTGTAGTTCAGAAGCTTGTTCCTGATCATTGCCCTGCTGTATCCTTTATCATCACATAAGGAGTTTATGTTGTAGGAGCAGACATTATCCTCGCCAAGCAGGGCCATCACAATCTCGAAGAACACGCTCTTGCCATTGAATCCTGAACCTACACAACACAATGCCTTCTCCAGTTTGATGAAGGGATTGAGACAGCAACCGACAAACTCCTGCAATACTTCCTGAACATCTTTGGCTGGCAATACTTCATCCAGAAACTTATGAAACATGGGACACATCGCTTTGGGGTCATACTCATAAGGAAGGACATAGAAGAAATAGTCATCAGCCGAATGCTCCTGTTCCCTCACGCTTCCATCATGACCAATCACAAGGGTCGTATTAGTCAGATTGATTTTAACCACACCCTTATCCCGTTCTGTCTGCCTGTAAAGTGAGTAGCAGGCCTGTTCATGGACCTTGTTCGCTATCCTCACATTTCTGGCTGTATATTTGTCGGCTCCCATTTTCTGGAAAGCCTTGCCTAGGAAATGTTTCAGGTCAAGCTCGTTTATCGGTTCCCAGAACATCTTGTTATACAGATAGCACGTTTTTCCCTCATTGATCACCAGGCCATATCCCAATTGTCCAGCTACTTCCCTCACTTTCTCGACAACAAGGACGGATTTGTTCTCATCAGTGATCTGTATGGAATAGATCTTCTCCTGAAAGAGTTTTTTCACATCAGGATCTGTCTCTTTTTCCAGTCTCCGGTACAGTCCACCGGCATAAATCTCCTTGAAATCCGTTTTCGGAATATTATCAAGGATCTCTTTAAGAATTTCATTTAAAGTCATTTTTTATGTTTTATGATGAAGCCCTATCCCATAAATGGGTTCAGGCTTTATCGGTTAATTACTCAATCAAGGTTTTATCTTTCTTGGAGTCGGATAAGCGTGGTATTCTTTTCCGTCCAAAAGACACCCGTTTTCTTTAGCACTACGTTTCACTCCGTCAGCACTCCAAGTACCCCACTGCTTAAAAAAGAAAGCTGTACCTGTGGAAGCGTCACATTGGGATTTAATATTCAGAATCCAGTCCTTTTCCACTTTTCTGGCTCTGTTTCCCGATTCTCCACCAACGATAACCCAGTCAATATCAGACAAGTCAAGTGTTCCCAGGTCTTCCAGCAGAGGCTCACAACTGAGGAACCGTACCGGAGCATCCAGTTTCTTCAGGTAATCAATACGGCCTTTCATCTTCTGATTCTCGACTGTAACACCGAGCCAGACATTTTCAGGAATAGTATGAACTGAAAAATACTCATACATCCTCTCTGCCCGTTTTGTCAAAATCTGGAATGTATGCTGTGGACATTTAGTGATAACTTCCATTACTTTGTCGATGAAATCAAACGGAATATCCTTATGGAATAAATCTCCCATACTTACCACAAACACAAGCTTGTTCCCTTTCCATTCAAATGGCTCGTTTAAACATTCAGGATGGATAGTCGGGATAAAGCCATTCTGATATTTGGCCTGTCCCATAGCTTTCAGACGTTCGGCCATCATTCTTGCGTAACAATTCTTACATCCATCACTGATCGGATCACAACCCGCTGTAACGTTCCATGTGGTTGTAGTCCATGAGATTTTGCTGTTATTACTCATTGTTTCTTATTGTTTTTAAATTCAATACTATTATCCCTCTGTCCCTCAGTTTCTTATATCCTACACCCGGGATGTTTTTAGGCATAGAAGGGGCTGTAATAGAAATTTTCATTTTTTCCATTATCCTAAAATTTTTAATTATGTTATTGCTTGTTCTCTTCAAATCCACAGACCGTTTCCAATTTCATAACCTCTCTTTGGAAACCATGATGAAAACGGTCTTGTGGAAAGTGGATATCTTCCGGTTCGCCTAGTCTGTTGAAACCACCAAGTTACCGGAAATATCATACAGTTCGATACTGTGTCCCAGTTCTTTCTCGATATGTTGCTTCAGTGTTTTCGGATTGATACCCGATGAGTCGGCATGGAATCTGATATTTTCCCGACATCCCCTGAAAGCGTTTGTCGCAATACTGCCTACATAAAACGAAATATGAATATCAGTCAGTGACTTGCATCCTTCAAATGCTGCCTCACCGATATCCGGATCTATGGGGAGGGTAACTTCCTTCAGGTTTATACATCCCTTGAACAGGTTTGCCGATACTGTACCCGCATCATCAGGAAGTATCACCTTTTCGACATGCCGGTCCATATAAAAGGCACCGGGAAACAAGCCCGTCCCACTTTTTGACAAGTCAATCTCTGTTTTCTTGCAATACATCCGTTTTTGGAATGTATTTTTGTTCCCTTTTAAATGTTTCATAATCATTTTTTTATCTTGGTTGGAATTATTGTCAATGGGAGGGAGAATCTGGTATTCTCCCTCTGTTGGTTGAAAATCACCATTCTGTGTTCCAAAGACGATTATCAAGTTCTTTTTTCATGTCATCCGTCAATTCTTCTCCTTGATATTTGATTTGATCTGTAAATCTGTCAAATACGTAGAATTTACAGTATTTATATCCGAAAGCTAATCCTTCGGAAAACAACCATCTCACTTCTCCGGAGCATTTTGAAATATAACCGTTACAAGAGAGAATACTAAAGAAGAGGTCCTCTCCGTATTTGGTAGAATCCGAAAAACATTCAAGAAACGGCCTGGTAAAGAATGCAAGTTGGAGTTCATCGGCGTTATCCGGATGAATCCATCCTATAGTCATGTCATCACCGCCATCTTCAAGAACAAATTCTTTTGTCAGGGAAACAATTATTCTCATTTCCACCCTATACTTATAGATATAGACTGTATAGCCGTCTCCCCAGTCGAAAGCATAGAAATCGTCACAATGTGAATCCATATCTGAATGGTCAGTATCAGAATGCTCTTGGTAGAAAAGAGTATTTTTCTTGATTATCCGATCTATTGTATACATAATATGATCCCAATTACTGACAAATTCTTCCACTACTTCACCCAGGCAACTATATTCTTTCCGGCCGGGGATAGGTAAACTATCAGCTTCGAAAATATTATTACTATTTAAATCCGAAGACGGTTTGTTGTTTTCAAAGTATAATCTCAACATGATATTCTTTTTTTTATGTTATTTACTGCTATCCTTTTGTTTTCAAAGCCTTTACATTCTACACCAAGGATATTTTTAAGCATAGAAAGGGCTGTAATGGGAATTTTTAGTCTTTCCATTATCCTAAATTTTAATTAAACTTCAATTGTGATAAAGTAAGCCGGGCCCGTGCTTGCTTTATATTAGAATTTTACATATCTGCCGGGAATAGTTTCAATGTTTATTTCCTCATCCTTGAGAGCAGATTGTAACAGAGCATACCAGAGGTTCAGATCATTGCTAATAACGACCAGTTTCTTTTCCAGATCGTTATCCAGTGCAGTTACGAGATCACCGTTCCCATCCACTACAGACACCCCACGTACCAGATAATCACTGACCGTAGTAACATGGATAATAACATCTCCAACAGGGCACATCAACTGGCATTGTAACTTGTTGATGATTCCGGTATCAAGTTTTGGTTTTTGAGGGAGACAGATACTATATCCATTCTCCTTAAATTGTTTTAATGTTTTCATCTTCTGAGCATTGTTTTATGAAATCCCCACCACCTCTCACATGATGGGGAGTTGTCATGTTACAATGTGATATAACGTTTTTCCAGAATCTCGTGAATAACCTGTTCCTTAGTTTTTCCATCCTTCGCTTTGGCATCCATCAGTTGGCTGCATTCACGTGAGTT
>ERZ859923.188-NODE-188-length-46245-cov-22.980883_pt1 | contig 46245 bp, 28 predicted proteins | sample MGYA00510116_ERZ859923 | MGnify/ENA primary metagenome ERZ859923 (study PRJEB30046, sample SAMN00715168) | human gut metagenome | study: EMG produced TPA metagenomics assembly of the A metagenome-wide association study of gut microbiota in type 2... | reverse complement strand
GCTCAAACCGTACACGATACGATTTAAGACGGTGCAAACCAAAGGAAAAATAACGTAGTAAAACGTTGTAATCCTGCTCATTGATACTAAAATTGGCTACATGGGTCGCCAATTCTTCGATAGCTTCTGCAAATTCAGATGCAGACACTTTACGTTGTGAGCATTCCGACAATAAGCGGAAAAATCTTTGGTCGAATATTTTTTTCATTGAGTCGATTAAAAATACTATTTGACAGCAATCAAATAGAAATGTTATTGATAATATTTTTAACTTCATATTTTAAAGAATCTGGTCTTATTATAGTTGCACTATCTGCAAAAGACAGATACCAATGTGCAAACTTACTGATTGAAAATGTTAGAAAATGAAGTTCAAACATATCCCCTATCTCTTTCTCAGATGTTAATCCGTAATAATATTTATCATCATTCATTATGGAGGTTTTATTCTTTTCTATTCTTATAACGATTTCATGTAATTTTTCTTTATCATAAAACTCGCGTATGAATTTTTCCAAAGGAGGATGCTCCCGTGATTGTAATTCATTAAGAATGTGCATTTTTTGAATTCTATCTATCCGAAATGTAAGATAGATTTCTTTGGGAAGATAAAAGCCTATTAGATACCAGTTAGTTCTCGAAAAGAAAATTCCAACAGCTTCAATCTTTCGTTCTGAAACACTTAACGCATTACTTCCCAAATAAGATATTTCAATAATTCTTTTTTGGTATATACTTTGTAAAATAAGTAAAAGAATATCAGGTTTATAGGTAGATGATTTATAAGTATCCAATACAGACATGCACTTTTCCATTGTTTCTAACATATTTTTGTCTGCAAAACGCATGACAGACCTAATCTTTTCTATTCCAGACTTATAATGTTCGTTGCTATTTGAATCAGTTAGTTCATGTACTAATTTCTCTGCAATCAAAAAGGACAAAGCCTCTTTTTGAGTAAACATTAGAGGAGATAATTTGAATCCTTCTGCAAGTGAATAACCAATACCGGGATTTCCTATGATAGGAATGCCTGCCTCTTCCAATGTTCTTATATCTCGATATACAGTGCGAATGCTTATATTAAAACGTTCTGAAATTTGCTGTGCTTTCACTAACGAGTGCGATTGTAACTGAATCAATATAGCAGAAATACGGTCTATTCTATTCATTTTGCATCTTTAATTTGAATATTTGAATCTTCAATAATAACAGCTTGTTTATTACTTATAGGAATAAGCTGCAACTTCTCATTATATAGTTGAACTATCTTTTCACCTTTTTTCTTGAATGGAAAATTTCCATAATGGGGAATCGTATAAAAATCGACCAAATCTAAAGAAGTACAGTCTTTCAATTCAGGAGCCTTTTCTATTGGATCAAAATTCACACTTCTCATATATTCTGCATCGGGAGAGGCTATTATTGCTCCGGCAGATTCCCCAATATACAGTTTACCCAATTTCACTTGTTTAGATATAATTTTATCAACACCTTTTCTTTTTAACTCTTGCAAAAGGAAAAATGTATTTCCACCTGTTATGTAGATATAATCGCATTTATGTAATATAGAAGATATTTCCTCTTTGGGCAGTTGGGTAATCTCGACTTCTTCAACAATCATTCCTGCTTCTTCTAGAGCCTTTTTCCCCTTTTTTACATAGAATCGTATTGGTTCTGTAAGGCTTGCAGTTGGTATAAAAGCTATAATTTTCCCTTGCAAATCTTCTTTGGCACAATCGACAAATAGATTAGCAACATCAGCAAATGATGAGCATAAAAATAGTCTTTTCATATTCTATAATATTAAGTTTAACACTTTTTGATACAAAGATAGCGTCTTCTATGACAGCCCTATGTCAGTAAGTCTAAATATTGAAGAGTTTTTTCATCGAAAGTACTTATTTTTTATAAGTAATTGAGAATGAGATAAGTTTTTATCTCATAAAAAGAAGAGGTTACGAATTAGAAATATACAGAATGTAGCATCTTGCTGTGATTTGCATAACCATTCAAAGAACTCTTTCGGTTGCAAAGGTACGATATTTAATCGGGGATAAAGAATGTTTTAAGATTTTTTAAGTATTTGCATCTTTTCGATGAGCCAAGGACAGCTCATGTTTCTTTCGAGGGCAACGACAATGCATCTTATAACTGCAACATCATAAGACATAATGCCAAACTCATAAATAGGGAAGATGGCAACTATTTTATGGCTACAGCCACTGTGAGCACACAGGGACAAAATACCCCAATATTGCAACAGTACATGAAAGCCGATGTCAGAATCATCGTCAGCAATAAAACGTTATGGCAACAGGTATTCGGATAAACTATATCCGAATACCTGCTGTTTGTTTTTGGATGCATATTGTGTTGGTAAGCATCAGATTTTACGCAAAAGTTCTAATTTCCATAAAATTCCTCTTGTAAATCATTGGATATTTAGAAAAATATTGTATCTTTGTCCCCGAATTAAGGCGTTCTTTGCATATTGCAAAATACAGAAACGAGCAGAAGTCCGCTCGTTTCCATATTGTTACCTATATAATATAGGCAAACGCCCAACTTCTTGATTTTCAATCAAAGTTCAATTTAGAGCGAGTTAGTTGTATTAATCTATCTTTTTGTTATGGCAGATTTTGAAGAGAGGCTATTACCGGTTGGCAATTTTATTGCAAAGATGCTACTGTTTTGTGTAGGCATAAGTTTTGCGATGTCTGTGAATGCTCAAGAAAGCATCGGTGGAAGAGTGTTAGACGAACAAAACCAAGGACTTGATGCAGCAGTCGTCATGCTGGTATCTCTGCCAGAGAATGTTCTAATAGAGACAACCGTAACTGATAGTACTGGGTGTTTTCATTTGCCTGTTCATAAAGGTGAGTTTCTTTTATGCATAAGGACCTTGGGTTATAAGGAGATAAAGAAGAATATAACCATAACAGGTCCTACCGCTATTCCGAACATCTATTTGGAGCCTGACGATATTTCTCTGCAAGATGTTGTAGTCACAGCACGGAAGTCACGTCCAATGACAACTTCTTCGAACGGCAAGATTCATATTAATGTTGCCCAATCATATCTTACAGACATCGGAAATGCTTTAGAGGTTCTGAAGCATTCTCCAGGCGTTTCCGTAAATAACAAGGGTGAAATATCCTTGGCTTCGCTTGGTGGTACAGCCATATATGTTAATGGTAGAAAAGTAATGCTGCAGGGAGACGAGTTGTCAACTTATCTCCGCTCCATGTCTTCTGAGAAAATATCACAAATAGAAATATCCCATAACCCGAATGCAAGTTTTGGGTCAGAGGGCGCTGGCGGTGTAATAAATATTATTCTTAAAACATCTGAAACATCTGGTTTTTTCGTAACGACATCACATAGCGTTGGTTATTGGGAAAATCTAAAACAGAATTCTGATTTCGCTATTTCTTATAATACGAACAAATGGCAATTGGGTCTGAACTATAATCATAGTTTAGGACACCATTCGATGGATTATGGTTACGAAAAGGTTCAAAATGGAGACAAGAATATTTCAGAGACGACAGATACAGACAAACGAAATACTTATTCTGCAGGCATTGATTTTTCATGGCAACCTAATCAAAAGAATAAGCTTTTTATGAACAGCACTGTAAATGTGCTTGTTGGACCAGGAGAGACTGAGACAACAACAGAAATCTATCAAGGAACAAATCTGTTGGATAACATACTCAAAGCACGCAACAACTATATTGAACAGAAAAACCTCCAATATAGCAACAACGTGAATTATCAGTATAGACCATCATCAAAGATGCAGTTTTCGTTTTCGGCAGATTGGACACATTTTGATGGCAATGCTCGTTGCGAGCAGCCTAATGAGTACTTCTCTGCGACCAATATGCCTATACGTTCCGATCTTTTCTATTCTGAGCCAGATAAAGACATTGATATCTATGCGCTTCTTGCAGACTATAAATACAACCCGAATGCTCAGAACGAAATACTTGCAGGTGTCAAGACTACTCTTATCAATAGTGACAATACGTTTCTCTTCAAGAAGAATGGTGCAGTAGACACACAGCGCTCAAACAACTTCTATTACGAGGAGAAAAACCTTGAGGCATATGCTCAATACACTCATACTTGGAATAAAATCGAGTTGAGTGCAGGACTGCGTATGGAGTATATGCACACATACAACAGACTCCAATCGCAAACGAATCAAGATTCTGAGACAAACAAGCAGAGTCATTTTCGATTGTTCCCAAATCTGAGTGCTTCATATACAATAAATGAAAAGAGCAAAATCGCTCTGCTATACAGCAGAAGACAGGACAAACCCCGTTATGAAGACCTGAATCCATTTGAGTATCTGCTTGACGAATTGACTTATTGGAAAGGTAATCCGTTCCTCGAACCTCAAATAAGCAATAAGATTATGCTTTCCTATACATTAGGAAACCTGTCTTTGAATCTATATTACAACAAACTCAACGATTATTTTACATCAATTACTGATGTGTATGGTGAGAACAAAACAGTCATGACGACGAAAAATATAGGCAAACAGCAACAAATAGGTCTTGATGCCATATTCTCAAAACGCGTGGCTTCTTGGTGGCAGTTCAGTGCAAATGCAGGATTATACTACTTTATGAATAAACTGGATTACGAAACATATAAACATGAATACAAGCGTCCATCCTGTTTTTTGTCTGCAACCAACAGTATTTTCCTACCTGCCGGTATCACCCTTGAATTATCAGGAAGGTACTATTCGAAGCGACAAGGTGGAAGCTATGAAGTGAGCAAGTCAACTGGAAGTGTTGATGTTGACCTTAACAAGAGTTGGCATGATGGACGTATGCGTCTTTCTCTTTTAATGACAGATATCTTCCATACTGAGCGTTGGGACAGTTATGGCATAAAGGATGCTTTGAATATTTCGTCTTGGGGCCATGGAGAAAGTCGTAAAGTTATGCTACGGTTCAGTTATAGCTTCGGAAAGCAAAAGTTTGAAAAGGTGGACAAGAATATCGAAGAATTAAATAGATTGTAATATTTTTATGATCTTTTCTGCTTGTATCTGCGAGAAAATAAGTAAGTTTGCACCCGAAAAATATAGTACGGAAAAATGACTTATACTATTGAAAAGGTAACAACGCTCATCGGAGCCCACCGCTTCGGCACAGCAGATGCCAACATCGGGTTCCTCCTTACTGACAGCCGATCGCTCTGTTTCGCAGAGGAGACATTGTTCTTCGCTTTGAAATCGGGACGCAACGACGGTCACAACTACATTTATGACCTCTACCGCCGCGGAGTGCGCAACTTCGTTGTAGAGGATGTTCCAGCCGACTATAACACAACATACGCCGACGCAAACTTCTTGAAAGTGGAGAACTCGCTTGTCGCCCTGCAGCGACTCGCCGAGCGTCACCGCGAGGAATACGACATACCTATTGTGGGCATCACGGGTAGCAACGGAAAGACTATCGTGAAGGAATGGCTCTACCAGTTGCTCTCGCCGGAGATGAATGTGACGCGCTCGCCGCGCAGCTACAACTCGCAGATAGGCGTGCCGCTCTCCGTATGGCTGCTCAACGAGCAGAGCCAGGTGGGTGTGTTCGAGGCTGGCATCAGCGAGCCGGGCGAAATGCAGGCTCTGCGTGGCATCATACAGCCTGACATCGCCGTGCTCACGTTCATCGGCGACGCGCATCAGAAGAACTTCTCGTCGTTGGAGGAGAAGTGCCGCGAGAAGGTGGTGCTCTTCCACGACACGAAGACCATCGTCTACTGTAAGGATGACGAGGTGGTAGACCGCGTGGTGCGCAGCGTAGGCTACAAGGGCGAGAACCTCGCGTGGTCGATGAGCGATCGCTCGGCTGCGCTCTTCGTGGAGAGCGTGGAGAGGAAAGGGCTTACGTCTACTATACATTATATATATAATGGTGAGGCAGGCGAGTACGCGCTGCCGTTCATCGACGAGGCATCGGTGCGCAACTCTGTTACGACGGCTGTTGTGGCGCTGTATCTCGGACTCTCGCGCGAGCGTCTTGCCGAGCGCATGGCGTCGCTCGAACCGGTGGCGATGCGTCTCGAAGTGAAGAAGGGTCAGAGGGGTTGTACGCTCATCAACGACTCGTACAACTCGGACATCAACTCGCTCGACATTGCGCTCGACTTTATGAGCCGTCGACCAGATCACAAGGGACGCAAGCGCACGCTCATACTCAGCGACATCTACCAAACAGGCGAGCCGCTCGACGTGCTCTACAAGGAGGTGTCAAACCTCTGTGTGCAGCGCGGCGTGGAGAAGATAATAGGCATCGGTCCGCAGATTATGGAGCATGCCGACCTGATAGAGGTGGGGGAGAAGTACTTCTTCCACGACGTAACGTCGTTCATACACAGTAAGGTGTTCGAGTCGCTCAGCGACGAGGTGATACTCATCAAGGGCGCACGCCGCTTCGGTTTTGACAATATCACTGAACTGCTTGTGCAGAAGGTGCACGAGACGATTCTCGAGGTGAATCTCTCGAACGTGGTGAAGAACCTCAACTTCTACCGCTCGTTCATGCGACCGGAGACGAAGCTTGTGTGCATGATAAAGGCGGACGCTTACGGCGCAGGTGCGGTGGAGATAGCGAAGACCCTGCAGGATCATCGTGTAGACTATCTTGCAGTGGCTGTAGCCGACGAGGGCGTGACGCTGCGCAAGAACGGCATTACGTCGAACATAATGATTATGAACCCCGAGATGTCGGCATTCAAGACGATGTTCGACTATGACCTCGAGCCCGAAGTCTACTCGTTCCGACTGCTCGACGCACTCGTTCGCGAGGCGCAGAAGGAGGGCATAAGCAACTTCCCCGTACACATAAAGCTCGATACGGGTATGCACCGCCTCGGCTTCGACCCCGACAAGGATATGCCGGAGCTGATAGATCGCCTGCAGCATCAGTCGGCAATCGTGCCACGCTCGGTGTTCTCTCACTTTGTGGGCAGCGACAGCGACTCGTTCGACGAATTCTCGGCTCATCAGTTTGAGCTGTTCGACCGCGGTAGCAGTCAGCTCTGTGCGGCGTTCCCGCATAAGATTCTGCGCCACATAGACAACTCGGCAGGCATCGAACACTTCCCCGAACGCCAGCTCGATATGTGCCGACTCGGACTTGGACTGTACGGCTACGACTCGCGCGACAACTCGATGATTAACAACGTGACGACGCTGAAGACAACGATTCTTCAGATACACGATGTGCCAGCAGACGAGACGGTAGGCTACAGTCGTCGCGGCAAGCTCACGCGCAACTCGCGCATCGCTGCGATACCTATTGGCTACGCTGACGGACTGAACCGCCATCTCGGCAACCGTCACGGCTTCTGTCTCGTAAACGGCAAGAAGGCTGAGTATGTGGGCAATATCTGCATGGACGTAGCTATGATTGACGTTACGGATATCGACTGCGCAGAGGGCGATCAGGTTGTCATCTTCGGCGAAGAACTGCCTGTTACTACGCTCTCAGATGCCATCGACACCATACCGTATGAGGTGCTTACGGGCATCAGCAACCGCGTGAAGCGAGTTTATTATCAGGACTAAATTGTAGAAACTGATACAGATTATAGATGCTGATACAATTTGCATCTAATATAGATTATAGGAACTAAAACAAAAAAGCGGAGGCATCAGCCCCCGCTTTTTTGTATACTATACTTTAGTCTTTAAATCCAGAAGATATAAGCCAGACTTATCAGGCTGATGCTTATCCAGAGCATAACGCCCTGCACAAGCGGCTTGAGACCTACGCAGCGCAACGTCTCGCGCGTCAGCGACGCTCCGATGAAGAAGAGCGAGAGCGTGATGAGGTTTTTCGCGAGCTTGTTCACGGCTCCGCTGAACTGTGTGCCGATTTCGGCAGTCGCGTCGCCGATGAGTGCGGCGTTGCTCAGCACGTATGTGTTGAACAGAATGGCTACGACGAACCATATTATGAAGCGCGGCACGCAAGAGTACCAAGGCTTCGTTGTGCCGTCGGCTGCTGCAAGCTGCTTGCGGAAGAAGAACGGCGTGACGAGTGCCAGCACCACGATCCAGAGTGCACGTGTCAGCTTGATGGTCGTAGCCACCTCCAGTGCGCTCACGCCCTGCTGAGCCACAAGCTCGGGATGCATCTGGTCGTAAGCCGCACCGGCTCCAACCACTGACGACGTGTCGTGTATGGCTATCGCTGCCCACATGCCGAACTGCTTCATCGTCATGCCAAGTGCGTCGCCGATAGTGGGGAAGAGGAACAGTGCAATGCCGTTGAGCACGAACACCACGCCCAACGCCACCGACATGCTTTCAGCCTTGGCACGTATTATCGGACCCACCGCAGCTATCGCCGAACCGCCGCAGATGGCTGTTCCCGACGAGATAAGATAGCTCGTCTGTGTGTCTACGCCCAGCAGTTTTCTGCCGAACAGCCATCCGAGTGCCAACGTTCCGAACACGCTGGCTATGGTGAACACCATTCCTTCCGCTCCCGAAGCGAGTGCCTTGTCTACGTTCATGCCGAAGCCGAGACCTATAACGGAGTACTGCAGCATCTTCTTCGACATGGTTTTGTTGAAATCGGGGAACGCCTTGCCCAACAGCAGTGCGAAGGCGAAGCCAATGGCGAGAGCAATCGGTGACGACACCCAACCGGCAACCCAACTGAAGCCACCCAGATCGAGATGGAACACTTCTACGGCGAAGCTCAGCAGCAGCGAGATGCCAAGTACGGCTACAATAACGATGTAGCAGAGTTCTTTCTTTTTCATTATTTGTGTGTTTGTATTTTGAAGATACGAAAAAAATCCGTGTCGCTGTTCATGTTGCGAAACGGATTTTTTCACTTTATATTATTGTTGTATTTCGTTCAGAATGCTTATTCGTCAGCCTGCTCCTCAAGCGTGTACTGGCTCGAACCGTCGAAGCAGTGGGTACATACCTGGCACTTCGGCAGTCCGATGGCCTTGATGAGCTGCTCAATGGTGTTGAACTTCAGCGATGTGAGTCCCAGTTGCGAGCGTATCTCCTCGACCATGCGCTTGTACTGAGGCGAGTCGGTTGTGGCGTACTTCTCGAGGTCTTTGTTGGCATCGCCCTCAAACTTCTCGATGATGCGGCGTGTGATGAGTTCCATCTCGCTCTTCGACGATGTGAAGCCGATGAACGGACAGCTGTAGACGAGCGGTGGACAGGCGATGCGCATGTGGCACTCCTTCAGTCCTGCCTTCTCGTACAGCACGTGTACGTTGTCGCGTAGCTGCGTGCCACGCACGATTGAGTCGTCGCAGAACAATACGCGCTTGCCGTTGAGCATAGCCTTGTTCGGTATGAGCTTCATCTTAGCCACGAGCGAGCGCATCGATTGGTTGGACGGTGTGAACGAGCGCGGCCATGTGGGAGTGTATTTGGCTATGCAACGCTGATAGGGCACACCCTTGCCTGCAGCGTAGCCCATCGCCATGCCCGTACCTGAGTCGGGGATGCCAGAACAGCAGTCTATCTCCACGTCGTCGGTCTTTGCGAGATAATAGCCGTTGTCGAAGCGAGCTTTCTCCACGTTCTTGCCCTCGTAGGTAGAGGTGGGGAAGCCATAGTAGACCCAAAGGAATGAGCATATTTGCATCTTCTTGTTGGCAGGGCGTATCTGTGTCATGCCATCGGCGGTGAGTTTCACAATCTCGCCAGGTCCGACGTTGTAGCATTCCTCGTAGTCGAGGTTCGGGAACGATGACGACTCGCTTGAGGCGGCATACGCCCCGTCCTTCTTGCCAATAATAATAGGTGTGCGGCCCCATGCGTCGCGAGCGCAGATGATGGAGTCCTCGGTGAGGATCATCATTGTGCATGAGCCTTTTATGTGATGAAAGACATTCTCTATACCTTCGCGGAATGTCTTGCCTTGAATAATGATGAGCAAGGCTACGAGTTCGGTTTGGTTTGTGGCACTTTGAGAGAGTTCGGCAAAGTGCATGTTCTTCTCAAGCAATTGTTTGGTGAGTTCCTCAAGGTTTGCAATCTTTGCTACGGTGCAGATTGCGAAACGTCCGAGGTGCGAGTTGATGATGAGCGGTTGTGCGTCAGTGTCGCTGATTACGCCTATACCCGCTGTGCTACCTTCGAACCGGTCGAGTGTAGGTTCGAACTTTGTCCTGAAATACGAGCTTTCCAAATTGTGGATAGAACGTGAGAACCCTTTCTCTTTACTGTACATGGCAAGACCGCCACGACGAGTACCGAGGTGTGAGTTGTAATCGGTTCCGTAGAAAACATCTGCTACGCAGCTTTTCTTGGAGATGGTGCCAAATATGCCTCCCATAAGAATAATGTGTTTTGAAAATTTGTGATGCAAAGTTACGTATATTTAGTGAAAAATCTGCGCTTTCGGCTTGAAAAAACTCACTTCGGGGTGTTATTTCTTGATATAATTAAGGTGCAAGGAGTAGGTGAAAGTGCATTTTTAGAGTTCTTAATTTGGCTGATTAACATAAAGTTATTACTTTTGCATATCATTTAAAAAATGGAAAATTAACTATAATTTATTACTAATTATAACTATGAGTTTGAAAATTGTTGTACTTGCCAAGCAAGTACCCGACACACGAAATGTCGGCAAGGACGCAATGACAGCCGAAGGTACTGTCAATCGCGCTGCCCTACCGGCAATCTTCAACCCCGAAGATTTGAACGCGTTGGAGCAGGCTCTGCGTCTGAAGGAGCAGAATCCGGGTTCAACAGTAGGTATTTTGACAATGGGTCCTCCGCGTGCAGCAGAGGTTATTCGCGAAGGTCTCTACCGCGGTGCAGATACAGGCTGGTTGCTTACCGACCGTTTGTTTGCAGGTGCCGACACACTCGCTACATCTTACGCTTTGGCTACAGCCATCCAGAAGATTGGCGACGTGGACGTTGTGATCGGTGGTCGTCAGGCTATTGACGGCGACACAGCGCAGGTGGGTCCGCAGGTGGCTCAGAAGCTCGGCTTGTCGCAGGTGACATACGCTGAGGAAATCCTCAAGTGCGAGGACGGCAAACTCACCATCCGTCGCCATATCGACGGCGGTGTAGAGACCGTTGAGGCTCCGATGCCGCTCGTAGTTACAGTGACTGGTTCTGCGGCTCCGTGCCGTCCGGCTAACGCCAAGCTCGTCATGAAGTACAAGCGTGCCACAGCTCCTATGGAGCGCAAGCCCGAGGATAAGTACAACTACCTCTACGAGGAGCGTCCTTACCTCACACTCAACCAGTGGACCGTTGCCGACGTAGACGGCGACCCGCAGCAGTGCGGTTTGAGCGGTTCGCCTACTAAGGTGAAGGCTGTCAAGAACATTGTGTTCCAGGCTAAGGAGAGCAAGACCCTCACCGGCTGCGATGCCGACATTGAGGGCTTGGTAAAGGAATTGTTGGACGAAAAGATTATTGGATAATGAACAACGTATTTGTATATTGCGAGATAGAAGGCACTCAGGTTCAGGAAGTGTCTCAGGAACTTCTCACCAAGGGTCGCAAGCTCGCCAACCAGCTCGGCGTAGAGCTGAACGCTGTGGTTGCGGGCACAGGCATCAAGGGCAAGGTGGAAGATCAGATTCTGCCTTACGGCGTTGACAAGCTCTTCGTCTTCGACGCTGAGGGCCTCTTCCCTTACACATCGGCTCCTCATACCGACATCCTTGTGAACCTCTTCAAGGAGGAGCAGCCGCAGATAGCGCTTATGGGTGCTACAGTTATAGGTCGCGACCTCGGTCCGCGTGTTTCTTCTTCGCTCACCAGCGGTCTTACAGCCGACTGTACAGAGCTTGAGATAGGCGACTACGACGACAAGAAGAGTGGTGTTCACTACGACAATCTGCTCTATCAGATTCGTCCGGCTTTCGGTGGCAACATCGTGGCTACTATCGTCAACCCTGAGCACCGTCCGCAGATGGCTACCGTGCGCAGCGGTGTGATGCAGAAGGCTCTCTACGAGGGCGAGGCAAAGGGCGAGGTGGTTTACCCGGACGTAGCCAAGTACGTGCCCGAGGCAGACTTCGTTGTGAAGGTGCTCGACCGCCACGTTGAGGCTGCAAAGCACAACCTCAAGGGTGCTCCTATCGTTGTGGCTGGTGGCTACGGCGTAGGCTCTAAGGAGAACTTCGACATGCTCTTCCAGCTTGCCAAAGAGCTTCACGGCGAGGTTGGCGCAAGTCGCGCTGCCGTTGACGCTGGCTGGTGCGATCACGACCGTCAGATCGGTCAGACCGGTGTAACTGTTCACCCGAAGGTGTACATCGCATGCGGCATCTCTGGTCAGATACAGCACATCGCCGGTATGCAGGACTCTGGCATCATCATCTCTGTGAACAACGACCCGGATGCTCCTATCAACAAGATTGCCGACTATGTAATCACCGGCACCGTTGAGGAGGTACTTCCGAAACTCATCAAGTACTATAAGGCAAACAATAAGTAATGGCTAACTTTTATACCGACCATCCGGAGTACGATTTCTATCTTAATCACCCGGAAATGCAGCGCGTAGTAGAGCTCAAGGAGCGTAACTTCGCCGACAAAGATAAATATGAGGATGCGCCCGTCGACTTCGAGGACGCTATCGAGAACTATAAGCGTGTGCTCGAGATCACTGGCGACATCGCTGCCAACATCATCGAGCCGAACTCTGAGGACGTAGACCTCGAAGGTCCGCACCTCGTAGACGGACGTATGCACTACGCATCGAAGACCTACGACAACATCGAGGCTACACGCCAGGCTGGTTTGTGGGGTATCTCTATGCCTCGTCGCTACAACGGCTTGAACATGCCTATCACTCCGTACTCTATGGCTTCGGAGATTGTTTCGGCTGCCGATGCTGGCTTCCAGAACATCTGGTCGCTGCAGGACTGCATCGAGACTCTCTACGAGTTCGGTTCAGAGGAGCAGCGCCAGAAGTACATCCCGCGTGTCTGCGCTGGCGAGACAATGTCTATGGACCTTACCGAGCCTGACGCTGGCTCTGACCTTCAGCGCGTAATGCTCAAGGCGACACAGGACGAGGACGGTACATGGCGTCTGAACGGTGTGAAGCGATTTATCACCAACGGCGACTCTGACATCCACCTCGTGCTCGCACGCTCTGAGGAAGGCACACGCGACGGCCGCGGTCTGTCGATGTTCATCTACGACAAACGCGACGGCGGCGTAACCGTTCGCCACATCGAGCACAAGCTCGGTATCCACGGTTCGCCTACTTGCGAGCTTGTTTACAAGAACGCCAAGGCAGAGCTCTGCGGTTCTACACGCCTCGGACTCATCAAGTACGTAATGGCTCTCATGAACGGCGCACGTCTGGGCATCGCCGCACAGTCGGTAGGCGTTAGCCAGGCTGCTTACGACGAGGCTCTGAAGTACGCTCGCGAGCGCAAGCAGTTCGACACAGCCATCGTTAAGTTCCCGGCTGTTTACGACATGATTGCACGCATCAAGGCTAAGCTTGACGCTGGGCGTTCTATCCTATACCAGACAGCACGCTACGTAGACATCTACAAGGCTCTTGAGGACATCTCTCGCGAGCGCAAGCTCACACCTGAGGAGCGTGCAGAACTGAAAAAGTACTCGCGCCTTGCCGATGCGTTCACCCCGCTTGCTAAGGGTATGAACTCGGAGTATGCCAACCAGAACACATACGATGCTATACAGGTACACGGCGGTTCGGGCTTTATCATGGAGTACAAGTGTCAGCGTCTCTACCGTGACGCACGTATCTTCTCTATCTACGAGGGTACGACACAGTTGCAGGTGGTTGCCGCTATCCGCTACATCACCAATGGCACCTATCTCGGCATCATCAAGGAGATGCTCGAGAAGGAGGTTGCAGAGGAGTTGCAGCCGCTGAAGGCTCGCGTCGTTGAGATGGTGCAGCTCTACGAGCAGGCTCTCGAGTACGTGAAGGAGGCTCAGGACCAGGAGGTGCAGGACTTCCTCGCACGTCGTCTGTACAACATGACTGGCGACATCGTTATGTCGCTGCTCATCCTCGAGGACGCTACACGTTCGGCAGAGCTCTTCTCTAAGAGCGCTAACGTATATGTTCGCATGGCTCAGGCTGAGGTTATGGCAGAGCATGTGTACATCATGAACTTCGTAAAGGAGGACCTTCCGAGCTTCCGTGCTGAGTAAACGAATGTATTATAAATAATAGAAAAGGGTATGCAACTATCTCTGCATACCCTTTTTTATTGTTTACATGAAAATATCTACCATATCTTCCAGTTCTTGTGTAGACGGTTGTTTATTAATAACTTAGGAGGGTATGGCATCCTTGCCATACCCACGCAGCCCTCATGCTTGTGCTTCTTTCTGCTGCACACCCATGCCGCTAAGGCATACTTAAGGCTAATTGCGTGGGTATGGCAGGGATGCCATACCCTCCTAAATATGTTATTCAATAAAGAAGTCAAAGTCTTCCTTTTTGTCTTCCTTTTTCTTCTCCGACGGCTGCTTCTGCAGCGCGTCCTCCTTCAGTTTTCCGTCCTTGTCGAACATGCCGTACGTTGTGCGCAGCACGATGAACTCCGTGCGGCGGTTCAACTGGTTGCAAATCTCCTGCTTGTCCTTGTCGAGCGTAAGGATGAACTCCTCCGAGAGCACGTCGCCTTCCTTCAGCCAGGGATACTTCTCGGTGAGTTTCTTGCGGATAGTCTTCGGTTTCTCCTTGCCGTAGCCCACGGGCGAGAGACGGTCGCGCGAGATTCCCTTTTCCGTGAGGTAGGCAACCACCGACTCGGCGCGTCGCTGCGAGAGTCCCTTGTTGTACACCGCCGAGCCCTTATAGTCGCAGTGCGACGAAAGCTCTATCGTCACGTTCGGATTCTCGTTAAGCAACTTTACCAGTTCGTCGAGCGCAGCCGTCGACTCCGGTCTGAGCGTAGCCTTGTCGAAGTCGTAGAAGATATTGTCGATAAGCACCGGTGCCGTGATGGAAGCAAGTGGGAACTGCATCACGTATTCCTCCGACTCCTCAGCCGGTTTTACACGTAGTTCCTCCTTATGGTTGAGGAATCCCTTGCACGTTGCGAGGAAGATATAGTCGACGTTCGGGTCAATCACATAGTCGAACGAGCCATCGCCCTTCACGCTCACCTTCTTGTTCGTGCCGTCCGATCCGACGATGTACACAAGTGCCTCAGGCAGTTCGTAGCCGTCCTGCTCGTACACCCAACCCTTCACGTTCTGCACAATCTCCGGGTTCTCAAAGCTGTATATCTTGTCCCATCCCCTGCCGTCGTTGCGGTTCGACGAGAAGTAGCCGCGGTTGTGCACACCTTCGAACGTCATGCCGAAGTCGTCGCCCTGCGAGTTGAGTGGATACCCCGGATGTTCAATGGTGTAGCCACCGTTCTTATTCGGCGATACGATGTAGATGTCCAAACCACCCATGCCCACATGACCGTCGCTCGAGAAGTAAAGGTCGCCGTTGGCACGGAACGTAGGGAACATCTCGTTGCCCGGCGTGTTGATTGGTTCGCCTAAGTTCTCCACACCCACAAGACCCAACGACGTGATGCGTGCTCGCCAGATGTCCAGTCCGCCCAGTCCGCCCGGCATGTCTGATACGAAGTAGAGCCACTCGCCGTCGGGCGACACCGCAGGGTGGGCGTAGCTCGAGAGCGTGTCGTTCGTCACTTTGAATTCCTCGGGCTTTCCCCATGCAGCATCAGCGCGTTGCGATGTCACAATCTGCGCATAGCGCGGATACGACGGGTCGGTCTGACACTGCGTGACGTACATTGTCTTGCCGTCGGGCGACAGCGCACAGGCACCCTCGTCATACTCAGTGTTCAGTCCGCCGTTCACCGGCTCCGGCTTCTGCCACTTTCCCTTCTCGTCCTTCTGCGATACGAAGATGTCGGCAGCCTTCGCTCCAGTGATGCCGCTCAGTTCGTTGCCCGTGGCGTCGTTGCGTGTAGAGGTGAAGTAGAGGTTGTCGTATTGGTCGCCACCGAGCACTGGGCTATAGTCGGCGCGTCTGGAGTTGAACACGTCCATGCGTTTCACCTGATAGCGCGAACCCTCCTTCTTCCATTGCGGTGCGTTCTCAGCCGAGGCGAGTCCGTTCTTTGCGAGCACGTTGTCGGGCATCGAGTCGAGCACAGCGCGGAACTCCGTCTCCGCCTGCTTGTATGCGCCGTTCTTCAGCAGCAGACGGGCGTAGTTGAGGCGGTCCTGCGTCGAAGCCTGGTTGTATCTGATGGCGTTGCTATATGCCGCAATCGCCTTCTGCGTAGAGTTGATGCGCTCGTTGCAGTAAGCCACCTTCAGTGCTATCTTGCCACGCTGCTCGCGTTCTTTCGGCGCAGTGCGCTGGTAGGCACGCTTGAACTGCGTCGCTGCATCGTAGTATTCGCCCACCGCAAGATACTTCTCACCCTTCTTCAGGTTCTTCTCCGCACCGCATCCGCTGAGCATGAGCGCAGATATAGCGAGGATGAATAGGGTGGAGTAGAGTCTTATTTCTTTCTTCATTGATATGTTCTGTTTAATTAACAAAACGTATAACTCCTGCTTTTATTGTGTAGCGAGGCATGTATTAGGAGGGTATGGCATCCTTGCCATACCCACGCCGCCATCCATATAGCTAAATATCCACCCTCCAGTAGCTAAATAGCCGCCCTCCATATAGCTAAAAAGCTAATTGCGTGGGTATGGCAGGGATGCCATACCCTCCTAATGAAAAATCCTCGCAAACGCATTAGCGTCTGCGAGGATGATATTTGTATTGTTAATCGTTGATTAGCGCTTCAAGTTCGGGTTCTTCTCAACGTCAACTGTTGGATAAGGACAGTAGATAGAGTTGTCACCAGCCCATGTGTTCTTAACAACAGATACGCTTTCCTTAGCCTTGTATTCCTTGCCAGTAGCATCCTTTGCTACAATCACTTCTGGGTTAGCAACGCGGTAGTCGAAGTTCTTCTTGAGTTCGTTCATACGAAGCTCGTCGGCGCGGCGTGTAACCATCTGTGTCCACTGACCTGCAACCTCCCAGCCGTGCTCGATGTAGCAAGCCTCAGCGAGCTGGTCTGCAGTCATGTTAGCGATAGCAACCTTTGTGCCGTCTGAGAGAGTTACGTTCTCGAAGTCGGTAACAGCACGCTTGCGAACCTCGCGCAGATATTCCTTAGCAGCTGTGAGGTCAGCAGCACCTGAGCGAGCTGCACTCTCTGCATACCAAAGAAGAACCTCTGACCAGCGAATCAGACGATGACGACGACCGTTAGTCATGTTGGTGTAGTTAGGCTTGGTGTAGTCGTACGGCTGCTTGAGCTCGATGTTAGAGTTAGAAGGATCGCAGTTGGTAGTGTAGACAGCGAACATAGGGTGGTAAGCTGCTATGTACTGATCGCCCTTCTTGAATGTACGCTGCTCGTACTTGCCTGTTGACACCTTACGATATTCCTCAGGCTTCTCTGCAACCTTCTTCTCGAGGTCGGCAATCTCCTTGTCGTAAGCTTCCTTGTCCTTAGCAGGATCGTTCTTCAGGTCAACTGGCTCCCAAACGTCCTCAGCTGCAATCTCCCACCAATCAACTGTGCGGTAGATTTTTGTACCCTTCTGGAATGTAACCTTAGGAGCATAAATAGCATCCTTACGCGGTCCTTCCGGATAACGCTTCCAGAATGCAATCTCGCCCCAAGCATCGCCCCAACCACCATCGCCGAGTCCTTCAAAGCGACAGCAAGAAGTAAGCTCAGAGTCGTGATCCCAAGAACCGTTGTTCCAGTTGTTGTCGATACCTACGACAGTCTCCTTATTGTAGTTGTGACCCATTGAGTAAACGTGGCTCCAGTCAGCGTCGTTATAGAAGCCGTATGTGCCGTTAGCGTCGATTACTTCCTTAGCCTTGGCAGCTGCGAGACCGTAGTACTCCGCGCCCTTGTTGAGCGGGTAGCCTGCCATTGCCATGTACACTGCTGCGAGTGTAGACTGAGCAGCCTGCTTTGTAGCCCATGCGTCAACGCCGTCGTGGTTGCGCGGAGCCTTGCTATAGGAAGTAGGAAGATTCTCAGCGAACTTCAAATCCTTAACGATGAGATCGTAAATCTTCTCAACACTTGCAACGGTGCAGTTCTGGACATCGAGGTCTGTGCTTGTGATGAAAGGCAACGGACCGAATACACGTACCAAGTAGAAGTAAGCGTATGCACGCCAGTAGTGAGCATTACCGAGAGCGATGTTGATCTCCTCTTTTGAAGTTGGAGTCTTCTCTGCGCCTTCGATTACGAAGTTACAAGCCTTGATAAGGGCGAAATGCAACTTCCAAGCGTCTGTTACACCCTTGTTGTCGCCGTCAGAGCTAAAGCCGTCGAGAGCTGCTACAGCCTGCTTGTTAGAACCAGGGTTAGCTGTCATATCGTCGCCCTGCCACTGTGGGTACATTGGGTTGGTCCACGACTGTGTCTGGTTCAACTTTTCATAGATTGCATGAATGCTTGCATCAAGGTCTGCCTGACATGTGAAGAATGTCTCCTGTGCCATCTGACCCTTCGGGTCCTCATCAAGGCTGCAAGATGTTGTAAGCATCGAAGCTGCGAAGAGGCAACCCATTAATATTTTTGAATTCATATTGTTTCGTTGTTTAGATTGTTAATTAGTGGTTTAGAAGTTCAGACGTACACCGAATGTGAAGGTACGTGGGTTAGGATAAGCACCCATGTCGAGACCGTTGTTGTTATCAACATTGTGCTCTGAGAATGAAGCACCTGCTGGGTCCATACCCTTGTAACCAGTGATGGTGAAGAGGTTCTGTGCAGAGATTGACAGACGTACGTCAGCAAACTTAGTCTGCTTGCGTGGGAATGTGTAAGCCACGCTGATGTTCTCGCAACGGAAGTAGTTGGCATTCTCGAGCCACTTGTCTGAGTTGCCGTATGTCTTGTTCTCAGCACCGATTGTAGGCATTGTCTTACCAACTTCTGAGAAGTAGTCCTTATCGGTTACGAACATCGAAGCACCTACCTCAGAGTTCATAGCGTAGCGTACGAGGTTCAAACGCTTAGCACCGAATGCTGCGTTGAAGAATGCGTTGAACTCCCAGTTCTTGAAGTTGATGGTGTTGTTCCAACCGAATGTTACGTCTGGGTTAGAGTGTCCGAGAACGAAGCGGTCTGTGTCAGCGTTCGGAGTGCGTGTCTTATTGCCGTCGGCTGTGTAGTAGGTATCAACCCACTGACCCTTCTCGTTCTGCTCAAGACCTGCCCACTTGAAGCCGTAGAATGTACCGATAGCCTCACCCTCGGTGATGATGGTACTTGCTTCTACTGTACCCGGTGACGGGCTGAAGCCGTAGAGGCGCGGAGTCTGTGCTGTAAGCTTAGTTACCTCGTTCTTCAGGTAGCTTAAGTTGAGAGTAGATGTCCACTGAAGGTCCTTCTTCTGCAGAATCTGTGCTGTGATGTTTACGTCAACACCCTTGTTGCTAACCTCACCAGCGTTGGTCCAATACTCGAGCGAACCGATATAGCCAGTAGACGACTGCTTCAAGAGAGCGTCAGTAGTCTTCTTCCAGAAGAGGTCTACACCGAGACTCAAGCGGCTGTTGAAGAAGCCGAAGTCGAAGCCGAGGTCGAACTGCTTAACCTTCTCCCATGTGAGGTCAGGTGTAGCGATGTTGCCAGCCCAGTAGCCTGTGTAATTAGTATCTGTACCATAGTTGAACGACAAAGTCTTGAGCGAAGCAAGTGTTGAGTACGGATCGATATCCTGGTTACCGATAACACCGAAGCTTGCGCGAACCTTCAAGTAGTCAACAGTGTTGCGCAGCGGCTCCCAGAACTTTTCGTTAGAAACAGTCCATGCAGCAGCGACAGATGGGAAGTAGCCCCACTTTTTGTTTGTGAAGCGGCTTGAACCATCGGCACGCATTGTACCAGTCAACATGTACTTGTCTGCGTAGTTGTACATAACACGTGCTACGCCAGAGAGCATGAGCCACTTGCTATAGCCGTTGTCTGCGTCGCGCGAAACAGCGTTCTTGATGTTCCAGTAGCCGAGAGCTTCCTGACCAAGACCCTTACCCTCGAGACTCATGCGACGAACCTCGCGGTTTGATGCCTCCCATACGCCAGTAGCAGTAAGGTTGTGGTCGCCCCAAGAGTGCTGATAAGTAAGGTTGTTGGTTGTCTGAAGAGCCATTACCTGAGCGTTGTTGTTGCTCATTTCGGTCTTGCCGAACAGCTTTGTAGACGAAAGTGTGTACCACTTATAATCGTTGAAGTCGATACCGTTTGTAGTGGTGAATGTCAAACCGTCGCAGATGTTGAACTTCAAGTCGACGTGACCAGTTACCATTGTACGGTTGCGGTCGCTCTTGTTAGCGTGGATAAGACCATAAGGGTTAGCCTGGATGTTGTTGTACGGGTCCTTGTTGTAGTTGCCGTTTGCATCAGTCATCTCCATTGTCGGAGAGTAGTTCAGACCTACCCAAATCGGGTTAGACTGGTTCTGAGCGAAACCTGCTGCACCGCTATTCTCCGTACGAGAGAGGTTAGCGTCTGCTGTGAGCTCCAACCACTTGTAGAGCTTGTTGTGGATATTGAACTTAACAGCGTAGCGCTTCGACTTTGTGTCGCGTACTACACCCGTTTGATCCATATAGTTGGCAGAGAAATATGTCTGTGTGCCCTCTGTACCCTTAGAGATAGCTACCTTGTAGTTCTGTGTAACGCCGGTGTGGAGCAACTGATCCATCCAGTCGATGCCCTTGTTTGAGCCGTCGATATAACCAGCGAGTGCGCTTGCGTCAGCACCCTTGTACTGTACCAAAGCGTTTGCATAGTCCTTAGTGCTCATTACCTCAGGTACGTTGTATGCGTTAGACACACCGAGCGAAGCGTCGAATGTAACCTGAGTTGCACCAACCTTGCCAGTCTTGGTCTGAACCATTACAACACCGTTAGCACCGCGCGCACCATAGATAGCTGTAGAAGAAGCGTCCTTCAGCACCTGGATGCTCTGGATGTCCTCAGGGTTGATACCCTCAAGACCTGTCTCACGAACGATACCGTCAACAACGTACAACGGGTCGTTGCTCTTGTTCACAGAACTTGTACCACGCACACGAATCTTCATTGCACCACCAGGAACGCCAGAAGACATTACCTGCACACCCGACATACGACCGTTGAGGGCGTCCTCAACACGTGCTACCGGCTGATCCTTGAACGACTTGCTATCCATGATGGCTACAGAACCTGCCAAGTCGGCTTTCTTCACTGTACCATAACCGATAACAACAACGTCGCTCAGCATCTCGGCATCCTCATGAAGAGTAATGTCAAGGGTCTTCTTGCCTGCTACAGACATTTCCTGAGTCTTATAGCCTACGTAAGAAACTACAACTGTTTGTGATTTAGAAACACGGAGTGAGAAGTTACCGTCAATGTCGGTAACCGTTCCGTTGCTCTTGTTGCCTTTTTCTACAATGCTAACGCCAATAAGCGGTTCGCCAGCGGCATCAAGAACGCGACCAGTAACCTGCTGGTTCTGCGGTGTTTGAGCTACATTGTAAACCGAACGTGCGAGTTCGTCAGCTGCTGATGCGCTTGTGGCGCAGAGCATCATGCCTCCTCCCATCAACAACGAAAGCGCTAACTGCTTCGTCATAAGCGGAAGTAAAGGCTTCTTTACTTTTTCCATAGATTTGGTTTTTAAGTTTTGTAATGCACCGTTGTTAGCATCTTGTCAGAAGCTATTGCGAGCATACCGTTTTAAAATTAATAATAGTTATGTAGTATTTTATAACTCGGTATAAAACAATAGTCACAATCTTTTCACCTTGTGCATTTTTTTGCTGGAGTGATTTGTTTTTAGTAGGCGATTGGTTTTTTACGGCTGCAAATGTACGAAAATTTATTTATGCACAAAAAAAATCATTAAAAATTTTAATGAAAACGTTTGTCTTGCACGTTTTTTGTACAGCAATCGTTCGTCAGTTTAAAACAATTTGCGTAAATTTGCAACTGCAAAATCTCAATGGTTCCGTAGCTTAGCTGAATAGAGCGTCAGATTCCGGTTCTGAAGGTCGTGGGTTTGAATCCCACCGGAATCACTATGGGGGTGCAGCCTTTCGAGGTTGCACCTCTTTTATTTTTAGAGCAGAAAGACTTGGTCGAGAAAAAGTTCTGAAGGTCGTGGGTTTGAATCCCACCGGAATCACCAGGGGGTGCAGTTGTCTCAACTGCACCTCTTTTATTAGGAGGGTATGGCATCCCTGCCATACCCACGCAGCCATAGTTTCAGCAGTCTCTGCTGCACCTTTTTATATACCCACGCTGCCTTGATACATCCATTTCTGTTATTCGCATCGACCGACGCAGATGCTCGCACCGACCGACGCAGACATCCGCACCGACCGACGCAGACGTCCGCATCGACCGGCGCAGATGCTCGCATCGACCGACGCAGATGTCCGTATCGACCGGCGCAGATGATAAAAATAGAGATTTAAAACAAAAGAGGTAACTGTTTGATACATCAAACAGTTACCTCTTTGTGGAGCTGGTGGGATTCGAACCCACGTCCAAACAGGGAAACCATACGCTTTCTACATGCTTATTCTGGCCTTCGGTTTTCGTGACGCGACAAGACCCAGACCACCAATCGCGCCCTTATCCTCTAAAACTTCACCCGTGCGGCGAGGCACACACTGGCTATTTCCGATTTACCTGCACCGCTTGACCCTCAGATTCGGAACAACATCCTTGGAGCGATGTCTCGTTCCGCCAAACCTTGTGGCGGAATAAAGCTAATCTACTATACTTCGATTAAGCAGCGAGAGCGTAGTTGTTTTCGCCAATTAAATTTTTGATCACTCTGATTAAGGAGGTAGCCATCGAGACTCCGCATGCTTACGTACCATTTCATCCCGCTGTCAAATCCAGTCAACCCCGAGATGTTATACTTAACTTTGCAAAGTTAGTACAAATGCACGAAACTGCAAAATAAAACTGCAATATTTTACTATTTTAGTTGTTGTCCAAATTTATGATTTCCCAATAGCCCCCCTTGTCTGCGCCATTGCGTTTGATGATACCAGCCTCACGAAGTTTTTTGATTTGCTTTTCAACCCCTCGCGAGCTAATGCCAATTTCCATGGCGATTCCTGCTGCTGATATTTTGGGGTTCTGTTTAATTAGTTCGAGTATTTTCTCCGAACTATTTGAAGTTTCCTCCGAACTATTTGAAGTTTTCTCCGAACTATTTGAAGTTTTCTCCGAACTTCCAGTGCTTTTCTCCGAACCAAAACCAACCGTTTCTATACTTTCCTCCGAACTACTCAGAGATGTTCCCGAACTTTCCGACTTAGTTCCCGAACTATCTGAACACCCTTCATGTATCGGAATAGTAACCAAGAAAGTCAAGCGATCATCTGTCGTTTCAAAGATGGCGCGTGGTGACCCATTCTCTGCCAGTTTCGCTTGAATTGTTGGAACACCGGTTGAGCGACCTTCTGTCAGGTCGAGTTCTTTCAAGAAGTCGCCTAACCTTCGATTTCGGTAGCGACGGCTTTTCAGCATATCGCCTTTTGCAATATCTTCTTTGGAGATACCCCTCTATCTGGACCAGGACAATTAAGTATAGATATTCCGCTCGGTTCAATGGTTATCTCTATTGGTTCATGTTGCAAGAAATCTCTATGATATACGGAGTTTACAACAGCTTCCTCAATAGCATCGTATGGATAATTCCAAAAACGTTCTGCTTCCTGTCTGCCCGACACCTTACGCACATGCTCTTTGAGAACATTGCTCTTGATGTAATCCATTGTCTGCTTTATCATCTGCGGAACACTGCCCTTGAATGTTACTTCGGTAAAATTGTTGGGGTCTTTCATCTTTCCGTTAGGGAATGTCACCACATCAATCTGAGTGTATGGGAAGAACTTGTTTTGGTTCTCGCAGAACATCATGGCTGCCACGTTACGAAGCAAACGATTCTCTTTCGGACCAGTGTAGAGTTCCATTTGGTCAAGAATCGTAGCAAGCGGTGTTGTTATCACCTCATCAGCCAGCTTGCTACCCACCTTGACAAGATAATCACGAAGAAGTACCAATGAAATATCTTCCAACTGTATGTCGCTATTTCCTCGTTCGTCAAAAGGCATACGGTTGGCCAACTCTCGCAGTTCAACGAGCACTTCACCTCTTGCCTCTATGCTACTTGTTCCGCTACGAATGTAGAAATACTCCTTTGATCCTTTTGCCGTAACATTCACTGGAACGGAATAAGGACGATAGCTACCAGCTGGACACCAAATTACAATCACCCGTTTGCCGTCCACTTCTTCCACGGAGGTACGAGGCAAATAGTATGGAGACATCTTGTTATTGTACGCAACCATCTCCTGCAAGATGCCATCAATCTTTTCAATTGGCACACCTTCTACAGGACGAATTGCCATACCAGTCTTATCGTCGGTATCTACACCAACGATGATATAACCACCGCCAAGGTCATCAAGGTCGTTAGCAAAAGCACATATACTGTGATATATGCTTTCTGGGTTCCAACCTTTCTTAAACTCAATGCGGTTGGATTCAATCTTCTGCTTGTTAAGCAGGTCGTTTATGTTTATTGCGAGTGCCATATTAATAAGATTTTATATCACAGTATGCATCTTCCAATAACGTATCACTCCATTTGGGAAAAATCCAATCACATCGTGCATTCTCCTGAGGGTATTCACGAAGTGGATATTGTTGTAGATCGTATTCTGTCATATTATATTTTTTCTACAAGATTCTATTTCGGTTATTTAATCACTTGTCCTTGCTCTTTTTTGTAGGTATGTATAACATATTCAAAGACTGTTTTTATTATTCACTCTGTATCCATAGATTGGTCTAATTTTGTCTCCCAAATAGTGTAACCATTCTCATCTTTGCCTAAATATTTAGCAATGAAAGACTCTCCCTTTTTAAAAACCTTTTTCTCTTTGAACAGATACTTTTTATGTACAACAAATGATTTACCTTGAATTTTAATAATTAGACCTATTGGCATGAAATATTGTACTTTGGCATCATATTCCGTTCCAACTGACAATTCTAATACATGAGAAGCTTTCTTTTTCAATTTTTGTAACGAGATAGTCTTCTTTTCACCATTAGTATTTGTTGTCGTTAGGTTTTGCTCATCGTCAAAATCAGATATTGAAGAGTATTTACATGTAATGACAATACGTAAAATTCCATCAATGATACCGTATTTTTTTTCTTTCTTATTATCCGAAGTGTAGTAAGTATATGAATTTCCTCTATAACCATAGCCTGTATGGCGAACTCGTATTTTTTTTGAGATGGTTCGAGATACGACATAAAAGCCATTGCCAATTGATCTGACAGATTCGTATACTAACTCCGTCTTTTCATTGGCAATATTACCAATTGCAACCTTATTTCCCTTCCATAAAGCCAGAATGCCGTCATTATCCAATATTTCTATTTTTGAATACCCTGTTGGAATAATAATCTCATCAACATCATTAAATACAGAATAGTCTCCATATGATGATTTCAAATATCCACCAGCAAATGTTTTCACATCAGCTATTTCATTACCATTGACATCTAAACAGCCGACACTATTATTGCGAGTCGCTTGGATAGTTCCATCTTCTCTGCATAAAATATCAGTGTATTTGAAATCTGTAAGAGTTTCACCCTTAATGCTAAACAATGCATACTTGTTCTGCTTGCAGACTTTTAGAAGCGTATCTCCGAGGAATTCAATGCTAGAGAAATGTTCATCCAAGGATAGAATAACAGTTCCATCTGCATCTTCCAGTCCCCTATCTGCAAAACAACGCGTTAGAATAAGCCCGTTGTCACAATAGTTTTTTTCTACGATGGCATTGCCATTCAAATCAACAATGCCTTCAGACCCGTCAATGCTGACTTTAAATAATTCCTCGTTAGCTTCTATAATGGAGTCATATTCCCTATCACTCAAATAGGTGCAATCTTTATTTGCTAATTTCCATGTAGGTTTTACATTATATCCAATACCATATTTCTGCAATGCAATATAGCCATTATCCAATAGTACAACCGACGAAAAGCATTCGGAAGATAATCGATCTATACCCTTATATAATTGATAGACGTTTTTATAGGAATTAGAATAGTCGCATGATGCCCCCTGTATTTTTACGACAAGCATTTCATCCACGATATGGGTAATGTCCATAAAGCTATTCTCTGATGTCTTCTTCACTTCTGAGGAATATAATTTGATATTTCCATCGTAAAATGTCAACTTGAATATTTCTCCATACAAATATTCAATTTCTTCACATCCGTCGAAATACTCATATTCTCCATTCACAAATAAGCCAGATTCACCATCGGTATTTTTTACTATAGCTACTGTTTCAGAGACAAATAAAACATCAGAAAGGCTATAACTGACAAACCCTTCACTATTTGACGACAATATTGAATACAAATTCCCTGAATGCCTAACATGATATTGCCCTATATTTTTTTCCGTATAGACAATTTCACCATCATCATTTACAGAACATAACATAACATTATCATTATATGATGGGACATTATTTTCAACCTTCCATTTTGTAAAATACGACTCTAAAGTCGATGCCATAATACTTCCCGACGCCGTTCTTCTAACACAGGTGAAAGATTCCTCATGAATGATATTACCCATACGATCACAAATACCCCATAAAAGATTCTTTCTGAAAGCGAAACGCTCTGGGGTCAAATATATTAATGCTTCATATTGAGGCTCTATGAATTCCCTACCTTGATAATCAATCATACCATAAGTTGCAGATTCTTTTTCATATTGGGCTATTAGGTATTCGGATTCAGTTGGGATGAGTGTTGCATACTTGAATTCAGTTACTACATTGCCCTGTAGATCAATGACCCCCCCCATAACTCAGTACTCAAATCTTTCGCAATGAAAAGTTGGTCAAAGCCAATCGATTTTATGTCAGAATAAGTTCCGTTCACTGCAGAAAGACGATTCTTTGACAACAAATACGTTTTCTCGTTAATCCATATGATGCAAAATTCCTTCTCTTCAACAACAGTAAAAAGTGTTGATTTAGAAAAACCTGACCAATCTTTGTGACAGATTGGGTGGCCTCCATAGTAACTTTGAGAATAAGAATAACTATATGTGTTGGTTTGAAGTATATAATTCGTTTTGCCATTCTCATCTTCCTTTATAATTGATTGCTTTTTATCATCATAATCGCTCCTCAAAGAGAAATATTCATCTCCCAACCAGAGATCAACCCGCTTGTATGAAGCCATTACAATCCCATGTTGGCTGTTTATTATATCTATATTCTTATATTCAACAGGTACGATTTCCTTACCATCTTTTCTCACCAATCCAATTTTTCTATTGAATCCCACTTTTGCATAGCCATTTTCACCAATGATTTCCGCACTTGTGTATTTTGCAGGAAGAATTGTTGTACCTTCAAAGTGGTAGCCATATTTTGTTCCATTACGAAAACGTTCTACACATTTGCCTGTATTCAATAATTCCAATTGAAGGTTGGTACACTCTGTGTTCCTCTTTTTTTCAAGTTCTTCTTCATGCTTTTGGCGTGCCATTAAAGCCTTCAAAATATCTTCGCGAGAATTTTCAAGTTGCTTTCTACGTTCAACATATTCTGGATATTTTTCAAGATATGCTTTATCTGCATCCATTATGAATGGTTTGTGGTTTTCCTCATCATATTGGAACATATCCAATGTTACGAACTCATCGCTACTCCACACTCCATTCTCATCAAGCCAACGACATTTTAAAACAAGTTCGCCTCTTTCTTTTGACAATTTTTCTGTATCTGCATCAAAAATAAAAATATTACGTTTGTTGGCATAGTAGATGTCCTTGCACATAAGATTATGCAAGCTAACGTATTCTTTGTTGTCTTCAAAGTTAAATACCCATATTATGTTGTAATCATTTAATCGATAAAAAATATCTCTATCCACAATTACACTAACAAATGTCGTAGAAAGTTGTAGCTCAAACACATATTTACGGCCATTATATTCTGCGTATATATCTGGACGCCTCCATTTAAGATATGGAATTTCGCTATTGATGCGTTTCTCGCATTCAACTTTTCTGACTCCCATTGATTTACTTTTTTCTCCCTCCAGTGCAGATGCAATTAGAGCCTTTAAGCGCTTATGCCTTTCACTTTCTTGTACCAGAGAATACTTTAGCCTTTCAATTTCTTCTTTTGTCCTGTTAGTACCAGTTTTGTATGGGCAATCATCGGAATCTTTAAAATGTGCAAAGTAACATACCCTTCCTCTTTGCAACTTATGACCATTTATTTTTACTGGTTGTTTACATTCTGGGCAAATGAAACGCGCATTCCCCATTAAGTACTCTTCTTGAAGATTTCGACGCCAAAGAATTAATTCACTCTCATGTTGAGAGAAAAAATCTCTTGCATTTACGATTCTTTCTTCTTTGACATCATACACTTCTGGAATAGACAACTTTTCAGCAGGTACTAAACCAATGTCGTATATGTTAGGTAGAGTGTCATCTTCAAACACTTCATCAACGGCTTCATCTGTATTTACAGAAGTAGCCTTATAACTTTCTTCCTCGTTACGTTTCAGCTCTGCTTTCTCTTCTCCCTTAAGCAAACGCTCAGATTTTCCCTGCTCTTTACGTTTTCTTTCAGCTTCCTCTTCTTCCCTGCGTATTCGCTCAGATTCTTCTTGCTCAATCAGTTTCTTTTCTTGCTCTTCTGCTACATTAGACGCAGAATCTAAACATCTTTTTGAATCATTCAGTTCTTCAAGTGTGCAATCAACAGAATCAACCAATTCAAGTGAAGATTTTATAACATCTTCTAATGTTTTTTTTACTTCTTCATGTTTAATGGTTAACAAAACGGATTTGGCAGAATCCAATGAATTCTGCAAATTCTCTCTTGATTCTTTAATCGCAACTTCAATTGCTTCCTGCTCTTTCTTTGCTTCAACCAGATATATGTAAGGCGATAACTCTTCTTTTTCTGCAACCAATTCTTGAATTTGTTGTTGGAGAGAGTCGTTTTCAGTCTTTTGTTTATCTAATTCTTTGCGTAGTGCGGATTTCTCACTTTCTTTACTTGAATTTTCTTCAGTTAAAAGATTTATCTTTTCCTTTGCTTCGACAGAATCTTCCTTTAAACGACTATTTTCACTTGCCAATTCGTCTACAGCAACTTGCAATGAATCGGATTTCTCGGACAGAATTCGATTTCTTTCCTGTAACTGGGCTAAATTTGCTTCTAAAACTTTTTTTGCAGTTTTTTCACTTTCTATAGTTCTATTTGTCTCTTCTAGTTGTCCTTTATTGTTATTATAATCAGATTGGAGTTTATTATAGTTAGCCCTCATCATAGAAATTATGACATCTTTCTTGGATAGTTCTGATTGCAGTCTTAACTGATTCGTCTCCAATTGTGTAATTTTTTCTTCAAGTGCCTTTACATTATTTGTAAGGGCTAGGTTCTTACCATTTAACGACGCATTTGATTTTGTAGTTCTCTCACACTTATCCTTAAACTTTTGTTCTGAAATTCCAAGGATCTCATTCTCGTTTTTTAGCTCTGTTATGGTTTTACTTAGGTCATCAGCTTTACCTTCTAGGATAGAATATTTGTTTCTCTCCCTAGTCACGTCCTCAGATAAAGAAACATTCTGTTGCTCTAAAGACTCGATTTTGTTATTTTTTTCTGTCAACGACGTTGAATACCTGAATATTTTTCTCTTTTCAGAAGATATTTCCTTTTTTAAGGATTCTATTTCCCGCATAAGACTATCAATATCTACTCCTGTAAGAAAATGTTGAATATTAGATATAAATGCCATACGATTATTTTTGATGGGTTCAACAATTATTATTAAAGTACATTATGATATTTGTTTCGTTAGCCATAAACGTTGTGATTGTTTAATTGTCATAAAAAAATCATAGCCTCCTTCGGCACATACGCTGTAGCCACCAAGCAACTATCGAATAACTCCATAACAACACGCTGTTGCCCCGCAATTCTCGCTACTCTACCATGAACACCCTTGAACTCACCTTCTGTTACAACGACGTTATCACCTAGTTTAAACTGGATGCTGTTGGAAGTAACAGGGATGATGTGCGGATTCTTGATGGAAGTGAGGCGAATGAAGTTGTTCATTGCTTCATCTTGGATTGTCAACGGTGGATTGCGGTCGGGATTGTCCTGGCGATGGATTGTATGATCAAAGTAGTAACTGAGTAAGGCTCGGCTTTCGTTTGATACAACCTTGTTGTCGTGGAGCAAAGCTTCTACTTGTTCTGCTGTTGCATGAACAAAGATGAAAGAGGGGAGGAGTGGGGTGGGGATGATTCGCTTCTTGCCTTGCTTCCTTACTTCTTTATATCGCAAAGGAACATAGCATTCCATTCCTTTTGCCTCTACATAGGTCTTGGCTTTGTCAATGCGTCCATACGAAACGCGTAGCACGAACCATTGCTTGTTTCCGGCAGGCACATTCTCTACCGACACCCCATTCCTGACATCATCAGAAATGGAGGGCGTGCAGGAGGTAAATCCTGCACTTGGACACGATGAGCCAGTGTCGGATGGCTGCCCATTATACAATGAAGCGTCTGCCTTTGGAGACAGGTTGGTAGTATCTTCCAATGTTGTTCAGAGGTTAGATTAAAACCAATAGACTTATTCTTGATAGAATTGTCATAATTAGACTACAAAGATAGGAAAACTAAACAAGAATGGAAAAAGAAAACAAGGAAAATATTTGTGTCGTGGAGTTCTTTAATTTATTAGGGCTGTTGGTGGCTGACTGATAGCGACTCATCTGCCAGACCATATACGAAACATCAAACGGTTTTTGGCATAGTCGCCAATAGTAAGAATCTTATAGGTATGCGAACCTATACCTATAGGCGGAGTGCCTTTATAAATATTACTGACCGCTGGATTGTGTACATTTGTTCATGGTTGCTTGAATTGATATTTGCAATAAACAAGGGTAACTAAAAAGGCTGGATTCTTCGTGATGGAATCCAGCCCTAATTATTTTTGCTCAAAATATCTTAGCATACAGCAATAAGAAGTTATGCATGACTGCAATATCCTGTTATATACTGCAGAATGTAAATATTGTTTGTCTTCTTACATCCTCATTATTCTTCTCTTATTACCACTGTCACGCCGCGTGCAGCCTGCGCTCCCATTACCAGCGCCTGCTCTATGTCGGCAGTCTTTGATGGTCCAGAGATGAATGTGCCGAGTCCGGTTTCTGGCATGCAGATGCGGTCGTATGCCTCGTGCATGTTGTTCACGATGCCGCTCTTCGGGAGGACGATGAGCAGATATTCGCTGATGAAGCATATTGCTTTCTCCTTCATGTCCTGCGGAATCCAGACGCAACCATTCTCCGCCACTCCAATCTGTCCGTACACCACTCCTACGTCGGTGCCGTTAAGGTCCTGCGCCTCTGCCACGGTGTCGGGATTGATGGTGGCGATGGTGAGTTCTGCTATGTTAGAGGCGATTGTCTTTGCCTCAGGATAGGCGTTTCTTACGATGTCGTCGAGCTTTTCGTTCGGCTTAGCCATCACCACTTTGCTGCCCACCGACATGCTCATATCCACAAACTGCTTTATCGTGTCGTCGTACGATATGCCGTCTATCGGTGTGTCGGGCATCGGATACTGTTCGTGTGTGTTGCGTCGCAACTTCTCCAATAGTTCGTCTTTGTATGTCATTGTTCTTTCTGTTCGTTTTGGTTCAGTTTTCCTTTCTTCCACATTGTCTGGAACGACTCATTCGCAAATTTCGGCATTGCGTGTCCCACGCCCCACGGATTGAGTGAGCGTATGTGCGTAAGGCTGTCAGGTATGAGGTTGGCAAGAGGGGCCAGACGCAAGGCTGAAGAATAGAGTAGGGGATGGTTGAAGAGCTCTTCCATTCCCTTTGACATGCACTTCTTCATCGTGTCCGCCTTGTGCAGCGAGTCGAGCTTCTGTCTCCACATATAGACCTGCGAACCGGGATTAACCTTAGCCGGGCATACGTTGTCGCATGAGAGGCAGAGCGTGCAAGCGCTGACGTTGTCGCTGTAGCGTGACGCATCGTGCAGCATACCAAGGTTGATGCCGATAGGTCCGGGGATGAAGTAGGTGTATGAGTAGCCACCCGAGCGGCGGTATACGGGGCAGGTGTTCATGCAGGCTCCGCAGCGAATGCACTTCAGCGTTTCCCAATGCTCGTCGTTGGCAAGGATGTCGCTTCTTCCGTTGTCCACGAGGATGACGTGCATCTCCGCTCCCGGTCTTGCCTGACGGAAGTGTGAGGTGTATGCCGTTGTGGGCTGTCCTGTAGCAGAGCGGCAGAGCAGTCGCTGGAATACGGCGAGCGACTTGTAGTCGGGCACAATCTTCTCTATTCCCATTGCCACGAGATGTAGCTTGGGCATTGATGTTGACATGTCGGCGTTGCCCTCGTTGGTGCAAACCACGATATCGCCGGTCTTTGCCACGCCGAAATTGCATCCTGTCATTCCTGCTCCTGCTTCCATAAACTGGTTGCGCAGATGCTTGCGTGCGCATTGCGTAAGGTATGTCGGGTCGTAATTGCCTTTCTCCGTGCTGATGCCTTTCTCCTCGAACATCTGTCCCACCTCTTCTCGCTTTAGGTGTATGGCAGGCATTACGATGTGGCTCGGTTTCTGATGTAGCAGTTGCAGGATGCGTTCGCCAAGATCGGTCTCCACGACGTCGATGCCGTGATTCTCAAGGAACGGGTTCATGGCACACTCCTCGGTAAGCATCGACTTGCTTTTCACCATCTTCTTTACGCCATAACTTTGCAGTATGTCGAGCACGATGTTGTTAAAGTCGTTGGCATCTTTAGCCCAATGCACAATGACGCCACGGCTCTCCAGTTGCGTGCTGAACTCCTCCAGATAGTCTGCCAAGTGCGTTACGGTGTGCTGCTTTATCTGGCTGGCATGTTCGCGCAGCTCCTCCCATTCTGACAACCCTGACGCCATGTTGTCGCGTTTTTGTCTTAGCGACCAGAAGGTGGCGTCGTGCCATGTGGTCTTTGCTCTGTTGTCGTTGAAGCGTCGTGCCGTTTTTGAATGTATTGTGCTCATAATCCTGCTGCTAATATTTCTACCACGTGTATGAACTTTATAGGCTTGTTCTCCTTCTTTGCAATGCCCTGCATGTGCATAAGGCATGACGAGTCGGGACCGGTGATGTATTCCGCTCCCGTAGCCATGTGACGTTCTATCTTGTCCTCTCCCATGCGTTTCGATACGTCCGGCTCTTCTACGGAGAACATACCTCCGAATCCGCAGCACTCGTCTTTTCTCTCCGGCTCACGGATGGTGATGCCGTCCACGAGTTTAAGCAGGTCGATAATCTTGTTGAACTGCGGCACTTGTCTTTCTGAGGGCGACGACAGCCCCAGTTCGCGTACGCCGTGACACGAGTTATGTACGCTGACTATGTGCGGGAAGTGAGCCTTGAGGCTTGTTGGTTTTACGATGTCGTGTAGAAACTCTACCACGTCCATTGTCTTCTTTGACGTGAGACATTCGTGATTGCCCTTGGCAAGTCGTGGATGATAAAACTTGACAAAAGCCGCGCACGATGCCGATGGTGCAACCACGTAGTCGAACCCCTTGAAGAGGTCGTCGAAGTGGCGTGAGATGTCCGTAGCCATCTTCTCAAAGCCGGCGTTTGCCATAGGTTGTCCGCAGCAAGTCTGCTTGAGAGGGTAGGTGACGTCGAGTCCGAGGCTTGTCAGGAGCTTGTACGTGGCCACTCCCACTTCCGGATACAATGCATCGACGTAACATGGAATAAACAATCCTATCTTCATAATGTCTTTAAAACCCTATTAGCGTGTAAAAAGTGTTCTTCTTTTTTGTTGTTTTTATTTGTTGGCAAAAGTAATAATAAAAAATGAAAATGTTTATCCGTTATTATTTATTAAAAGTTAATTTTACGATGTAGCGACTGATTGGCTGTTTTTTCAGTAATGAAGAATATCGCAACGATAGAATTTATCTATAAAAGTATAGTTGGTGTCTTTGGTATATCTATAATAAAAGCGTTATCTTTGTACGCGAAATCGAAACATCAATTTAAAGAACAAGGAAAACAATATGGAAACGAGAAAAGAAATAGCGGCAGAAAAGAAACGTTGCGGTTCACATAATTGCACACAGGCTGTGCTTTGCACCTACCACGACTTCACCGGAATGGAAGAAGAAACCATTAAGAATGCGGGCAATGCCTTTGCGGCTGGTATGGGTAATATGGATGGAACTTGTGGCGCCCTCGTTGGAGCTGGCATCGTACTCGGACTTGCCACTAAGGACAAGGCAAAGTCTATAAAGGGCATGAGACAAGTTATGGATAAATTTAAGCAGCGCAATGGTGCCACACAATGCAAGCTGCTAAAAGGTGTGGGCACAGGAAAGGTGCTTCGCGAATGTCCTCTTTGCGTGGCTGACGCATCTGAATTTCTGGAAGAAATACTGGAAAAGGAAGGCTGCCGAAAGTAAGCTGTAGAATCTATACGACATTCTTATATATCAAACCATTATACCCAACAACGACATGGCTAAGTATAAAGCAATTAACGAGCAGGACCGCTGCGTGGCATGTGGTCAATGGGAATACCGCTACTAAGCAATACGGTTGCATTGGAATGGCGTGCAGTTGGCACTACGTTGCAAACGTTATACAATTTCGTGGAATGAAAAAGCATTCTTGTTGATTTTTTTCGTTTACACGGATATTATTCGTATATTTGCAACCTATTTTTAAAATCAAGATAACCTATTAAATGTCAAAAAGATTTCTAACCCTCGCTGCAATGTTCATACTTGCAGCCTCTGCTTTCGCCGTGCCGGCGAAGCGTGTGAAGCGTCAGGTGCAGCAGCCTGATGGCTCCGTGCTCACAGTGATGTTGCGCGGCGACGAGAATTTCCATTACACAAGTACAGAAGATGGTCAGCCGTTGGTGCAGCGTGCTGACGGTGCATATTGCTATGCTACGCTCGATAGCAACGGTAAGTTGACTGCGTCTGCGCAGGTGGCTCACGACGTTGAGAGTCGTGGTGCTGCAGAGTTGTCGTTCTTGAACTACTACACTGCCGAATCGCAGAAGGTGCGTTCGCTCGGTATGGAGCGTGCTAAGCAGCGCAATGCTCGCCGCATGGCTCGCCTCGCTAATCGTGGCGTGGTTGATGCTTCGGGTAAGCCGGTGCGCAGGGTTATGGCTGGTGCTACTGGTGGCGAAGGTATCGGCGTCACGGGTAAGCGTAAGGGTCTTGTAATCCTCGTGAACTTTAAGGATAAGAAGATGCAGTCGAAGCACACTCAGGCTGAGTGGAACGACTATTTCAACAAGGTTGGCTATAATAAATACGGTAACAATGGCTCTGTTCACGACTATTTCTATGCGCAAAGCTATGGCAAGTTAGACCTTGAGTTCGACGTAATAGGTCCGGTTACAGTGTCGAAGAACATGGCATCATACGGTGCTAATGATGCTCAGGGCAATGATATTGACCCTGCCGGCATGATTAAGGAGGCTTGCGAATTGGCTTATGCTAAGGAGAAGATGGATATGTCGCAGTACGACTGGGATGGCGATGGCGCTGTCGACCAGGTGTACGTGATCTATGCTGGCTATGGTGAAGCTGCAGGTGGTGAAAAGAATACCATTTGGCCTCACGAGTGGGATATAGAAGGTGGAGGTTACAGCCTTGTGCTTGGCGGTCAGCGCATCCGTACATACGCTTGCTCGTCGGAGCTGAATGGCGGCAATGGCACAGATATCAGCGGTATAGGTACCGCTTGTCACGAGTTCAGCCATTGTATGGGCATCCCCGACTTCTACAACACAGCAGGTGGCGGCTGCTTCGGTATGGATGCATGGGACTTGATGGACTACGGTTCGTATGGCGGTGATGGTTATGAGCCTACTGGATATAACACTTACGAGAAGTGGGTGAGTGGTTGGATAGAGCCTACTATCCTCACCGAGCCTTGCTACATAAAGAATATGAAGCCGCTGAGCGATGCTCCTGAGGCGTGCGTTGTGTTCAACGAAGCGAACAAGAACGAATACTATATCTTCGAGAACCGCCAGCTGAAGGGCACCGACGTTGCTCTGCCTAACCACGGTATGCTCGTGATACACGTCGACTACGACCAGAAGGTGTGGTTTGACAATGAGGTGAACAACACGTCTAACCACCAGCGCTTCACTGTTGTGCCTGCCGACAACAAACTTACATCGGAGACAGTAACCGGCGACACATACCCTGGCACTACAAAGTCGACTGAGCTGACCGACACCTCGAAGCCGGCTGCCACACTGTTCAACGCCAATAGCGACGGACGTAAGTTCCTCGGCAAGCCTGTGACAGATATCACGGAGAAGGACGGTCTTATCTCGTTCACATTTATGGGCGGTGTTAATCTCGATGCACCACAGCCGAAGGTGATGAACATGACCGAGACATCGTTCACCGGCGGTTGGAACGCAGTGGATGGAGCCGAAAGCTACACTGTAGAACTGCGCGAGAAGAGCACTCAGCCTTCTGTCGATAAGGCTGTTAAACTGAGCGAAGACCTCAGCAAATGGGGCGAGAAACTTGCAGTAGAGGGCACAATCGATATTTCTGCCGACCTTGATAGTAAGATGCAGAATAAGGGCTGGACAGGAGATAAGGTGTTCGAGTGTCCGGGTTGTGCAAAGATTGGTACTGCGAAGAAGCAGGGCAACCTCACTTCGCCTCTCATTACCGACAACTCTTCGGCAAGTGTAACCGTTCGTCTTTCTGCAAGCGCATACGGCAAGGATGCTACTGATGTTACAGTGTCGCTCCTCGATAACGATGGTGCAACAATCGCTGAGCAGACAATAAAAATGGACGGCACGATGGCTACAATCGTACTCGATAATGCCGACATGAAAGACTACAAGGTTATGGTGCAGCCGAAGAAGCGTGGCTACATCTACTTTGTAGGTATCTACGACGGCAACTACTCGGCAGAGGACTTCCAGAGCATGAACGTCTCTCCGAAGACAGCAATGAAGGCGGCTGCACAGCGTTTCACGGGTATAAAGACTACTTCGTATAAGTTTGAAAAGCTCACAGCAGGCATTACATATCAGTGGCGTGTGTGCGCCGTAGCAGGCGACGCAATGTCGAAATGGAGTGCTTGGCAGACTGCCGACCTCAGCACATGGAGTGGCATCAACGGCGTGACGGAGAACTTGACACAGCTTGCTGCCGGCGACCTCGTAAAGGTTTACTCTTCTGTAGGCACTGCTCTCGGTACTATGACTTACGGCGACTTCTGCCGCATGGCGCTGCCTGCTGGTGTTTATGTAGTGAAGAGTGCAAAGACTACACTTAAGGTGACAAAGTAAGAAGCTTTATAGGGGCGTAATCGCGCCCCATAAAGTGGATGTATAGTGATACAAAAAAGCCTGTTGGAGCAATGCTTCAACAGGCTTTTTTGTATCTTATAAGGTAGTGTTACTAAAGAGACTATAATCTTTAGAACTCACTATGCGATTTACTTAACGATGATTTCGTCGGTGAAGAGCCAACCGCCATCCTCTGTTGTGCTACCCTGCACACGGATGTAGCGTGTCTTTGCATTGCCCTTCCACGCAAGGTTGCGGAAACCGAGCTGAATGTCGCGGTCTACTTCCGACTTCTTATTATACACCTCGGTGAAGTTCTGACCGTCCTCGCTGAACGAAATCTTGTACTCTGACGGGAAGAACACCCATGCGCCGTAAGCCTGCATGAAGTCGGCAGCTACGGTAGAGATCTTCTGTACCTTGCCGAGGTCGATAGTAAGGTCGAGGCAGTAGCCCTTGTTGCCGAGGAAACCCTGCCACTTCTGGTCGCCGTATGTCCATCCACCGTGCTGTCCGTCGACGAGAGTCTTGTCGCCCTGCGCCTTGTACTTGTCCTCGTAGCGGTGGTTGAAGGTGATGTTGCAACCTATCGCCTTGTGCTTTGTGGTCTTGAACGACTCGGGGCGTTCGCCGCGTTCCTTCTTGAGGTCGAAGGTGTTCACACCCTGCTTGTGCAGACGTTCGCACTCTATGATGGCACGCTTGCGGAACTCGGGGTAGTTCTTGGTCTTTGTGCCGTTCCATCCGATCTCGGCAATAGCGAGCGCACGCGGATAGAGCATATACTCTACGTGCTCTGCTGTAGGCACGTATTCGGTCCAGAGGTTAGCCTGCACGCCAGTAATCTTGTTGCGTACTTCCTCGGGCAGTGTGCCACCAGGGACGTAGCTGTACACCTTTTCGAGTGGGAGGAAGCCACCGATAGCCTCGGGCTGAGTGTCGGGAGCATCCTGATAGTAGTCGAGATACCAGTAGCCGCTGGGCGAGAGCACCACGTCGTAGCCATGGTCGATAGCCTCCTGCGCCTTTTCAAGACCGCGCCACACCATCACGGTGGTGTTCTTGGCGAGGTTGCCGGCTATCACCTCGTCCCAACCCACGAGCTGTCGACCGTGGTCGGTGAGGAACTTGCCAAAGTGAGCGATGAGGTGCGCCTGCAGACCATCCTTGTCTGTGCCGAGCTCCTTCATCTTCTGCTGGCAGAGCGGACAAGAAGGCCATGAAGCCTTGTCTGCCTCGTCGCCACCGACGTGGATGTATTTCGATGGGAAGATGTCCATCACCTCTTTCAGTACGTTCTCAAGGAAGTCGTATGTAGCCACGCTGCCCGGGCAGAAGTCCATCTGCTTGTAGGGTTCGTGCGTGCAAGAGAGCTCCGGGTAAGCGGTGAGTACCTCTGCCGAGTGGCCCGGCATCTCAATCTCGGGCACGATGGTGATGCCACGCTCCGCAGCGTACTTCACGAGGTCGCGCAGCTCGTCCTGAGTATAGTAGCCACCATATGCGCCCTCTTCGCCTTCATTCTTGTACTTGCATCCGAGTTTGCTCCACTCCTTCCATGTCTTTCCTTCGCGCCATGCAGCAATACTGGTAAGGCGAGGGTAGCGTTTTATCTCGATGCGCCAGCCTGCAGCGTCAGTGAGGTGGAGGTGGAGGCGGTTGAACTTATACTGTGCCATCACGTCAATCTGCTTCTTGAGGAAGGAGATTGGCTGGAAGTGGCGTGACACGTCGAGCATCAGCGAGCGCCACTTGAATGCGGGAGCATCATGAACGTCGCACGCCATGATGCCAGTCTTCTGCTTCAGCTGCTCTATGGTCTGCCAGGCGAAGCGGAAGCCGTCGGCAGAAGCGGCACTGATGAGCAGTGTGTCCTTAGTGATGTGGAGGTTGTAAGCCTCGGGCGACGTAGCGTTGGCGAGGCGTGTGAAGCGTACCACCTGCTGAGCGTTGTTGTCAGCCTTTGCTGACCACTGCTTCGAGTAGATGTTCTCTGCATCCGCGCCAACCTCGTTGATGAGTTTCACCTTTGTTGTTGCGGTGCTGAACGCGCCCTTGCCTGCATTGAACGACTGCGGCTTTGGCAGCAGCGACTGTGCCGATGCTGCTTGAGCGGTAATCATGCAGCCGAAGAGTAGGGCTGCTAATGGTTTGTTTGTCATTTTATAGTTATCAGTTTTTAAATTAGTACCTTTAAGTGTTCTCCTGCGTGGTTCTGGCAAGAAACACGCAGGCTTATCTGTCTATGAAGTAGGCGGCGAACGCCAATGCTATCATTATAATAGCAATGGTGAATACCACGATGTATGCAACTTTTGCGTACAACTTCTTTCTTTGTATAGCCTTGAGGCTTTGTTCACGAAAAGTGTCAATGCCATCTTTCTTATGGCTATGTCTATGCTTATACTTGTGTTCCTGCATAATGCGAGTATATGTTAACAGTTTGTGTCGTTTGATAAATCAGAATTGAGGAGAGTTATTTAGAACTTCACGTCGAGCTGCAGGTCGAACATGTTATAGTTCGACTTGTTAAGGCTACGGTCGTTGACGCGAGCATATTCTGCTGCAATCATTACGTGCTTGCCAATCCAGTAGTTGGCACCAATCTCGTACTGAGTCTTCGAAGTGTGCCAATCGGCTTGCGGACGGTAGAGGTCGTAGCGAGCCTTTGCATAGAGTTTCTTGCTGATAACCGGTGCAATCATAAGTGCGTAGAAACCGTCAGCCTTGTCACCTGCAGCGTAGTTGATAGTGCAGTCGGTCTCTTTGCCTGAAGCGTTTGAGGTCTTGAAGCCGTAGCCCTGGCTGTGGATGTACTCAGAGCGTACTGTCCAATCGTGGGCTGCATACTCGGCGCTGATGGCATAGCGGTTCTTCTCAAGCGAGCGCACACCATTCTTAGCTACAGCGTTTCCGTTAGCGTCTACCTCAGTCCATGTGCCCTTGCGAGCATACGAACCGGTCCATCCGAAGGCACCGATGCGCAGACCCTTCACTGGAGCCACCCATACACCGCCGATGATGTCCTTGCGCTGGTCGACATCCTTCATGTTAGTGCCCTGACCGTTGAACACGCCCACCTGATAGTGGAGGTAGTGGTGTCCGTCGTTAGCCTTGAGCAGGTCGCCCTGCAGCTGCACGCCGATGTCGCGTCCGTTGCTTGAGTGTTCGCCGTTGCGGTCGCTGAATCCGGCAAGCTTAGTGACGTTCTGCGAGTAGCTCATAAAGCCCTGCGTAACGGGGTGCATGGGGTTCTCGAAGGTGAACGGACGCTTGAACTGACCTGCCTTCACCTTGAACGCATCGTACTTTTGCCACTCGGCGAAGGCATCGACCATACGTGGTGCTACGGTGAGGTTAGAGGTATTGCCGTTCACCTGCAGCTGCGCCTTCCAGTAGAAGTCCTTTGCCACGCGTCCTTCGAGTGCCATACGCACCATACGGATGTTGAACGAGTTGATGTCCTTTTCGCCCTTGTTGCTTTCCTTGTCGCTGTACTGATACTGCGACATGATGTAACCGCTGAACTTGATGTCGCTAAGCACCTTCAGCTTCGCTTCTTTCTCTTGTGCTGACACATTGCCGAAAGCGAGAGCGGCGAGTGCGAGAGTTGCTAATGTTTTCATTATGAGTTTTGAATTTTGAGTTTTGAATTGTTCTTTTGGAAGAAAAACCTACGGCTTTTCTTCCAAAAGAACTACGTTCTCCACGTGCGGCGTATGCGGGAACATGTCCACCGGCTGCACCGCCATCACTTTGTACGCCACATCGAGCGCCTGGAGGTCGCGTGCCTGCGTAGACGGGTTGCAGCTTACATAGACGATGCGCTTCGGGTGGGCGCGCAGGATGGTGTCTATCACGTCCTGGTGCATACCGGCGCGTGGCGGGTCGGTGATGATCACGTCGGGGCGACCATGCTTCTGGATGAACTCGTCGTTGAGAATGTCCTTCATGTCGCCAGCGTAGAACTTGGTGTTGCTTATGTTGTTCACCTCAGAGTTGACCTTAGCGTCCTCGATAGCCTCGGGCACGTACTCGATGCCTATCACCTCGCGTGCCTGACGCGCCACGAAGTTGGCGATGGTGCCCGTACCGGTATAGAGGTCGTACACCAGTTCGTCGCCGGTGAGCTTGGCGAAGTTGCGTGCCACGGAGTAGAGGTGATAAGCCTGCTCCGTGTTGGTCTGGTAGAAGCTCTTCGGACCAACCTTGAAGCGCAGGTCCTCCATCGTCTCGAAGATGTGGTCGTTGCCCTTGAACACAGAGAGGTCGAGGTCGCCGAAGGTGTCGTTGCACTTCTGGTTGTCGACGTACATGAGCGATGTTATCTCGGGGAACTTGTCGGCGATGTGCTGCAGCAACGCCTTGGCGCGCTGTTCGTCGCCCTCCTCGTCGTAGTGGAACTGGATGAGTACCATCCACTCGCCCGTGTTCGAGTTGCGTATCATGATGTCGCGCAGCAGTCCGTGCTGCTGTCTGAGGTCGAAGAACGTCATGCCGGTAGAGAAGGCATAGTCGCGTATGGCGTTGCGAATCTTGTTGTGCAGGTCGTCCATGAGCCAGCACTTCTCGATGGGGAGTATCTTATCGAAGGCTCCGGTGATGTGGAAACCGATGCCGTTCATGTTGTCGAACTGCGTGCCTTCCGCAATCTGCTCGCGTGTGAGCCAGCGCTTGTTGCAGCATCCGAACTCCAGCTTGTTGCGGTATTCCTTGATGTGTACCGAGCCCATGATGGGCATGAACTCCGGCAGCTCTATCTTTCCGATGCGTGTGAGTTGGTCGAACACCTGCTGCTGCTTAGCCTTCAACTGCTCCTCGTAGGGCAGGTTCTGCCATTTGCATCCGCCGCAGATGCCGAAATGCTCGCACATTGGCTCCGTGCGTACCTCGCTCTTCTTGATGAAGCGTATTACTTCCGCCTCGCAGTAGCTGTGTTTCTTCTTGCGTACCTGCAGGTCAACCACGTCGCCGGGCACGGCGAACGGCACGAAAACAACCATGTCGTTGACGTGTGCCAGTGATTTTCCTTCGGCAGCAACCGCCTCAATAGTTACGTTCTCGAGTATTGGTAGTGGTTTCTTCTTTCTTGACATTATTATATATGTATTATTTTAAAATGCAAAATTAGAAAAATAATTTGAAAGTTTCAAATTATATACAAAAATAAGAAACAAGAAGAGGGCGTCAAAACTAAAGAATTGACCCCCTCTCTTCAACTTTCAATTTAAAACAAAGTATCACTTAACGCCCAACTCTGCAAATCCCATTGTCTCGCCAGCTACGACCATGCGCTCAGCGCGCAGCTTCACGTAGCGTGTCTTTGTGGCGTTGAAGGTTACGGTCTGTAGTATCGGGTTGTTCTGCAGGTTTGAGAACTCGCCGCTCTTCAGCACGCGCTCGTTGCCGCCCTTGGCGTCGCACGCCGCGATGGTGTAGGTGTGGATGAGTCCGCGTCTGCCCTCGCTCTGGTCGGGCAGATACTGCAGTGCAGACACCTCCTGCTCGCTGCCGAGGTCGAGCACCACTTCGTTCTTGTTGCAGAACCAAACGGTCTGCGGGTTGCGGTCGGCAGCCTTCTCCCATTCAGCCTTGTCGGCGCTGAGAATAGCGAACGGCAGAGACTTGATAGCCTCTGCTGTGGGGTTCCATGTGAGCTGTGCGTCTTTGCCGCCGTAGTAGATTTCCACATTGTTCAGACAGATAGGTCCGCGCGAGTCGATGATGCGCACGCGCACGCTCTTCGCCTCCACGGTGCGGAAGCGCAGCAGACGCTTGTAGCCGATAGTTGTCGTCTCCTCGCCCTGCTCAACGCTGCGCCATGTCTTGCCGTCAAGATACTCCACGGCGAACTTCTTCACGCGCTGTCCAAGCGGTATATACTCCTGCAGCATGATGCGGTTCATCAGCTGTGGCTTTTTGAAGTCGAATGTTATGGTAGCCGATGTAACGCCGTCGTTGGTAGCCCAATATGTATCCCACGAGTTGTCGGTCATAGCCTTTGCTGTGAACTCGCCGCCGCGCTCGTTGCTCACCTTCGGAGTCATGCCAGCCACGAGGTTGTGTTGCAACTCGCGCTGAATCATCTTGTGGAAGTTGACGGCATTAGCCGAGTCGGTGGGGTGGATGAGTCCTTCGCGGTCGACGGGGAAGTTGAGCAGCAGCGTAGCGTTGTGTCCCACCGAGCGATAGTAGAGGTCGGCAAGCTGTTCGGGCGATTTCACACGATCGTCCTCTTCGGGGTGATAGAACCAACCCGGACGGATAGACACGTCGCACTCGGCAGCCGTCCACTGGTCGCCGTCGGCGTGTCCGTACTGCAGTTCGGGGTAGTTGGGGTAGCCCGGGTAAACCGTGTTCTTGCGCAGGAACGCCCAGTTGGTCTCGCCGGCAAATCCTTTCTCGTTGCCCACCCAGCGGCAGCCCGGACCGCCGTCGCCGAACACCACGGCGTTCGGCTGAATGCTGTCGAGCATAGCGAAGATGTGCGGATAGTTATAGTAGTTCTTGCGGTCGATTGTGCGTGAATCCTTTGCGCCGCCATAGTAGCCGTCGCCGCCGTTGGCTCCGTCGAACCACACCTCGAACACGTCGCCGTAGTTGGTGAGAAGGTCGTGGAGCTGAGCGTAGAAGTAGGGCAGGTAGCCCGGCGTAGCGTAGTCGGCACGCGAGCGATCCCACGGTGAGAGGTACACCGCGAACTTCAAGTCGTACTTCTTGCACGCCTCCGACAGTTCGCGTACGATGTTGCCCTTGCCGTTCTTGTACGGCGAGCGGCTCACGTTGTAGTCGTTGCCCTCAAAGGGCCACAGGCAGAAACCGTCATGATGCTTCGCGGTGAGTATCACGCCCTTCATGCCGGCAGCCACGAGTGTCTTTGCCCACTGCTCGCAGTCGAGACGTGTGGGGTTGAACGTAGCGGGGTCGGAGTCGCCGTAGCCCCATTCGCGGTCGTTGAATGTGTTCAGACCGAAGTGGATGAAAGCGTAGGTCTCCATGCGCTGCCAATCGATTTGCTTCTGCTCAGGGAGCGGAAGAATAGGAGCCGGAGCCTTCACTGTGCTCTGTGCCGACGCGGTGAGGCTGGCAAGAGCCATTGCTGATGATATGATTAGTTTGTTCATTTTACCTGATTACAACTGATATTTGCCTGCTGTTATTTTCTTTACACAGAGTTTCTTGAATACGATGTTATAGTAGTCGTCCGGCTCTGTCTCCGGGTGGCGGAATGCATCCTCCTCGTAGAGGAAAAGAATCTTGCCGTCCTGCGCCTGTACCATTGTAGAGTAAGCCGAAGTGGTGGTGCTCACCTGGTATGCACCCTCCCAATCCTTAGCTATCGCCTCTGGCGACGCATAGTCGGCTTTCGTGCGCAGTGCTTTGTAGAAGATAGCCACGTTGGAGCGACCCGGACCCGTGGGCACGCTCTGCAGCATCAAGTCGACCGCTTTGCCCTGCGCGTCCTTCGCCTTCACCACGAGGATTTCGCCGTTGCACGCGCTGTCGCCGTTCTTCACGCCGTTGTTGGCAGCCGACGAGAACGCCACTGTGCCCCAGGCACCCGTAGCCTTCTTCTTGTCAGCGTACTTATAGATGTTGAAGAAGCGTCCGTTCTGCGTGCGCGAGCTGATGAGCACATCGCCGTTCGGCAGTTCCTCGAGCTTTGCCTCGTCGCCCTTTGGCGCAGTCTCGGCAGCGTTAGCACCAAGCAGGTGCCATGTCTTGCCGAAGTCGTCGCTATAGAGCACGCGGTTGCCCTCGTGTGTGGTGAGTGCCGTGTACACACGATAGTGCGAGCCCACCTTGATGCGCGAGCTTTGGCAGATGCGTCCGCTTGTGAAGAATGCCGACTTCATGCCGTCCACCAGTCCGTACACGTGCTGTGTCACCTCCTCAGCCTTCCATGTCTTTCCCTCGTCCGACGATGTGTAGCGACCCATCATCTGCGGGTTCTCGCGTGTCGACTCCCAGTAGCCCACGCCGCCCGAGGCGCACATGAGCAGTATCTCGCCCGTCTCGCGGTCGCACACCACGGCAGCGTCGCCGTGAGCGCAGTCGAAACTGCTTGCAATGCGGTTGCCTCCGCGTGCCACCATCTGCTCCGTAGCGGTCCATGTCTTGCCACCGTCGGTGCTCTCCTTCATCACGATGTCGATATGGCGTCCGCCACCGATGTCCTTGTTATCGTAGCGGTGATCGGTGAAGGCGATTATCTTGCCCGACTTGCACTGGATGATAGCCGGAATGCGATACTGTGCATCGGCGTGCAAGAAGAGCTTCGTGCCGTCGGCAAGGCTCTTGCAGCATCCGTTAGCAGGCTTGCCTGCGCAGCATCCGCTGGTTGGCTGTTTGCCGCAAGTCATTTTACACTGTGCCGTAGCTGTTGTGCCGAGCGTCATGCCGGCAGCAAGAAATAGGGTAGGGAGTAAATGCTTCATTTCTTGATATTTTGGCTAATATAATTTATTTAGTAGATGTTAATTCTGCAAATTTACGGATTTTTCCTGACAAAAGACTCGTTGTCGCTACTTTTTTGATGCCCTATTATATATAATGTATATAAGTTTCGCACGTCTCATCGTCTACTCGTCTCTTGTCTACTCGCCTCCTGTCTCTTGTCTACTCGTCTCCTGTCAAGCCGATTGCGTCCGCCGTCCGATCGGATTCCGTTCGCCGTCCGATCAGATTCCGTTCGCCGTCCGATCAGATTCCG
>ERZ859923.167-NODE-167-length-49300-cov-8.322693_pt1 | contig 49300 bp, 65 predicted proteins | sample MGYA00510116_ERZ859923 | MGnify/ENA primary metagenome ERZ859923 (study PRJEB30046, sample SAMN00715168) | human gut metagenome | study: EMG produced TPA metagenomics assembly of the A metagenome-wide association study of gut microbiota in type 2... | reverse complement strand
CAAAGCTACAACCAAACCTCAAAGTGTAAAAGGTGCATTTCTTCGAATGCTTACATACCTGGCTGGTAGTGGAAAGATAATAAATAAAAAACTCTGAGAATCAGAAATTCTCAGAGTTTTCAGCCTTTAGCTTCACAGCTTCGTACACCCTCAGGGATTCGAACCCTGGACCCACTGATTAAGAGTGTTTATCCAATTTATAGATTATTGTCCTTATTATTAGTTAATTATATTGCTTTCTAAACAGTGCAAGGATAAGTTTTTGAACATTTTCTATTTAAAGGCTTTTCCTATCCTGTCACCGGATACCCATCCATCGCCAAACTGGCAGTCCTTGATGTCTACGATATAGACCCCTTTTATCTCCAGTCCTTTCCTTTGTGCCTCTTCCAAGTATGTACGTGCATAAGCATCAAAGTTTGCTCCAGAATAAGCATCAACTGCAAGGATGAGAAAGTTCGCATCTGTCAGTTCGCCTTTGTAGATTCCTATATCGGCATCCACGAGACTCTGGACGTATCTGTCAGCTTTGTCCTTTTGTTCCTGGGATGGCTTGTTTTCTCCGCAGCCAAACAATGATATGGCCAGTATGAGCAATGGTAACTTCTTCATGGATTGTTTGTTTTTGATTTTTCAAGTAATTTCTTTGCTTTTTCTAAACGCGTAATGTAGCTCATTACATCATATTGAACAAAAGCCCATTTCCCATCTTCATATTTGATACTTTCATTTGTTTCGAGTGCTTGCATTACTTGATTATACATAGAATTATCTTCGTCAATTGTTCTCTTGGCTCGTATTTCGTTCTCCTTCATAAATATCTCGATTGCAATTTTTATGACTCTAATTTCATTCTCATAATCTTTCTTTTTCCGATAAAGAATTGCAAGCCGTTCGTATGGATGGTTCATCGGTAATTTGGGGATAATTGATTTTTCATATATTTTTATGGCTTCATCAATCATACCCTCTTTTTCTAAATCTATCCCAATTCTAATAAGCCTTGAACTTTTTTCGTAATCATCTGAATACGTATCCATATAAATTTCTTCCGTTGTATCTTGGAACATTTCATTGTTTAGATTTTGTAACTTTTCTGTTAACTCTGTATCATCCTTACAAAATACCTCACGAGGTCTTGAGCCATTTGCAGCACCAATTATACCAGCTTGCTCAAGTTGATCCATAATTCTTCCTGCCCTATTATATCCTATCGCAAATTTTCGTTGAATAAGCGAAGTGCTTCCTTGTTGCATATTCACTATTAAACGGGCAGACTCTTCAAATAATGGGTCTAGTAGACTTGAATCAAAAGTTTTGATGTCGTTTGTTTCTTTATATAGACTGTTTTTTTCTGTTGTCAATTTATCTTTAATACCTGCATTCTCATCTTCGAAAGAAAATCCTGTATAATCATTGAGACCTGTATTTATAACCGTTTCTATTTTATCCTCGTTTTTGATTTTGTTGCTTTCTTCTACTTTTTTGTCAGGTATAAAAGCACAGCAAATTCCAATAACCGCAAGTATAGGAAACCATATCCATGATGCGTTTGTGAGTAAAGGAATCATTATTGAAGCCCAAAAGAACAAAAATATCAGGATAAATCTCAATGGATTTTTATTGATTATCTCGTTGCTTTTTTCGCACTTGGATGAATACGAATTCTTATTTCCTGATATTTTAGTCCTAGAATATATACCTGTTCCAGGTATCCCAGTATTCACATACACTCCTTTCTTGCCCACATTCACAGAAGCTCCACGCGGACCTACAGACCAACTTGTTCCTGTTTTGCTTATGTTTAAATGCACTCCAGGAAGAATCTTTACCCTTTTCCTAAAATAAAGTCCCATATTATTTCATTGTGTTCATTCTAATACTCAATTTTACTAAGGCCATAGCTCTCACAGAAGACAATGGGAAATCTTTTGGTTGATGGTTTTGATTGTAACTTACCAGTTTTATCCAGTCTTCACCTTTTTCTGAATGCTGGACGTATTTTACAGTTAAGTATTCATCTCCATCCAGATCTATTGACACAAGGTACATTTCTCCAAAGAAAATATGACTCATTTCTAAAGGTACCTCCTTATATGCTACGATGTCACCAGATTTAAGCAACGGATACATAGAATCTCCTTTGACATACACTGCTCCATCACATTTAGGAATATTAGGGATATTGATTTGTCCCAGAATATTCTGATCCTTATTATCAAACAGAGATTTCAGATTTGCAGCAGCTTCTACGTCATAAAGGGTTATTACTCCTTCTTCCTCTGTTTTTTCAGTACCCTTAGGATGGAAGATTTGAGTAACTTCAGGTGTGCGTAAAGGTGTTCCACGACCGGTTAAGATATAATCGGCATTAATTTCCTCTCTTGCAGAACATACAGCAGATAATAAATCTGAAGGTAATACTTTTTCTTTTCCACCTTTAGTCTTTCCTTCTTTTAATTGTGAAAGTTTTGACTGTGCAGACTTTACTCCATATTTCTTTTCTATTTCGTATGAAGAAATTCCCGCTTTCTCAATACTTTCAAAAAATCTTTCAATAATTCCCATAATTTTAAAGTTTTAATTTGATACTTTAAAATTATAAAGTATCTTTGTATTGTAACAAGTACGAGGTGTTACAGGAACAATTGGTTAAACATTCCTCCTAGGAGGTTTAATATATGCACCCATGATAGCTCGTACCTATTATGAGTATAGCAAAAGTTTATGATTTCAATTATTATCAGCTCAATCAGTATAGTTATCAACATTTTCGTAATTTATGCAAATTATAAAATGGATAAAAAACTGGATCTGAATTTTAAGAAGTTAAAGCAACAATCAGAAAGTCAAATCTAGTGCTTGTTCTCTACTTCTATCATTACCAAAATCATCATCCCAAACGAGTTTAATAATAGGAGAATACGCGTGTCCTTCAAATAGCATCATAACTATATCAAAGTGATCATCTTTATTTAATATTGGATAGCTCGTTTGTTTTATCAATAAACGAATACCCGAATTTGGCTCTGTAATATCTTTCGAATGAATTCTTATATTACGAGCTGTTCCCATCCCTTTATTATACACTCGAATCCTCCAACTTTCATTGATTTTAAAAGTATTAGCACAGACTATTGCTTTTTTCTCGTCCTCCTCAATTTTCTTATTTTTCAACAATGTATAATCATTAATTTGTAGTTGCTGTTTATCAAGTTTTCGTCTTGTAACCCAACTGTATATTCCGGCAAAAACAGATATAGACAGACTGACTAATGAAATAATGTCAGATGTTTCCATTATTTTATATTAATATATTTTGTTCCATTAAATATCTTTTGAAGCTCAGATTCCACATCTTCTTTAACCTCTCGAAGTACATCTTTTTGTACATCTAGATTATATTCAAGAAGTTCATTATAACCACCGAAATACTCTCGTCCACAATTTGTACATTTTATGTAGGATTTGTTTTCATTAAATTCAAAATCTTCACTAGCACATGTTGCACATCTAAGTACCCCTTCGTAATCCTTCTTCATATAATAATGTATTAAGGTTCTTAATAGTTAAACAATGTTACATACTTTATTATTTTAAAGCAGTATATTTGATACTTTAGAATAATAAAGTATATTTGCATATCGAAACTTTGATACGAAACAAAGATAACAAATAACATCAATAATACGCACGATTATGAAAAAGAATTTATTACACGAGATTATGAGCCTTGCATGGCAACTGGTAAAGAGAAATGGTTTCTCTATGAGTGAAGCGTTAAAATGCGCTTGGGCAAACATGAAGCTGAAAACTGCAATGAAGCAAAGAATCGTAAAGTTCTATTTTAAAAAGGTTGATGGTTCTGTTCGTGAAGCCTATGGTACTTTGAAAGAGAATCTGATACCTGCTACAAGTGGTGATAGCAGAAAGAAGAATGATACCGTTCAGGTGTACTTCGATACAGAGAGACAAGAATACAGATGCTATAAAAAAGCTAACCTTTTAAATATCGCATGACTATGACACGCTACGAAATAGAACGAGAACTCGACAGCCTCTATAAGGACTTAGAGATAGCCCACAATTCGGACGAACAGACCGTTTGCCGGGTATTCAACACTGACTCAAAGCGCGAAGCCATTCAGGTCATAACTGACGAAATAGACAATTATGAATCTGCCCTAGAAAAGTTTGACCAGCCGACCAATGACGATGATGGCATGGACTATGACGCCCTGTGCAGTGTCCAGGGGCTTGCCCGATATGCTTAATCTTTTCAAACCCTGCTGACGGCCAGTGACCGGCAACCGATAGCGAGAATCGGGCAGGGTTCTACTTGATTGGTTCTTTGACGTATTGGAAATTTTAGGTGTACCGCTACACCTGACGCAAAAGGGAGACGACTGAGTAGCGGTAGCGGCTGTGTGAAAAGAGTGTGAGTAATGGACTGACAATAAGATAACGCAGCATACGAATCACACAGACAACAAAAAGACACTTATACGATTGCAGGTGGCCGTAGGCCGGCTACAAAGACAATCTTCACTGATTAGACACCAGCAAGAACTATATATCCCGTGGCTTATCAAAGGTTTGGTAAGCAGTAAGGCAACTATCGGAACGCCCACGGGAACGAATTTTAAACTACACGATTATGGAAGTACACAATTACAAGGCATTTGACTCTTCGGATGTACTGAAGCTGATACCGAAGGATGATGTGGTGGCCTACTACGGTATGTATTACCTGATGTCGGATTATGGACTTGAGGAATGTCTTAATCTGATATGTGATGAAGATATTGCAGAATATCTCGAGAAACAAGGTTATAAAATCGAAAAACCGGAAGAGCCATGCGAAAACTGATAGTTCTCTGTGCTATATCCGTCGTGATAATGCACTTTAATCAAGATCTGTCCGCTATGTATTGGATAGGGTTCATAGGAGTTACAATCACAAGTTTATTAATCGGAAAAAGATTAGACAATGAACGAACTGAAAGAAACAATAGATAATATCTGTGATGATTTCGCTGACATCAATGCAATACTGGCAGCCCGTTCAAGAGAACTGGACAGACGTGAGGCCTTTGATCAAGAAATCAGCGAACAGATTCAAAATTTGCTGAAAGAAAAGAAGTGATATAATAGACAGATAGTTCAAGGGTAGAATATCCTGCATGTCAGGAAGGTTACGGGTTCAAGTCCCGTTCTGTCAGCAATCAATTAAAAGTTATTTATATGGTAAAAGAAATAGAGGTTAATGAAAGCTACCAGACAGTACGTCTCTTTGACGTAATGAAAAAAGGGGATATCTACAAAGTTCCTTACGACAAGAAACGGCATAACGGAATCAAATTGGAAGCTTCACGTCGTAATCGTGATCTTCGTTTGATCGGAGTCCTAAAAAATAAAATGGATGTAAAGTTTCGTGTATCAGCGACAGAATATCCAGGCTTCTCTGCAATAATCTGTTTAAAGTAATGATGTTTTATGGTAAATGAAGAAGTTCTAAAAATTGTTCTGAATGATAAGACATTTGGACGCGATCAAGCTGCTGATATTGTTGGCGGTTTGTCAAGGTTAATAGACTTAATCGGCAAAGGATTAATCCGTGCCGAAAAGCGAACGAATAAGCAGAATGGGAAATGGTTCTGTAATGCTTACGATGTGATTAAACATGCACAGTTGAAATATTGAAATACACTAATATGGATGAAAAATTTAATTTGTATCAGAAGATACAACACGTTTCAAACGAGATAAAGAATATCGAAAAGAACATGACAGTAGGCAAAGGTAACTATGCTTATAAAGCGGTACAAGATATAGATGTTACTCTTGAAGTGAAAGAAGCAGAAACGAAGCATGGACTTGTCAGTATTCCTATTAAACAGGAACTGATTAAGTCAGAAGTCATTCGTGTGATAAAAGATGGTGGAGGTGAATCCATTAACTATATGGACATAATAAAGATGACACTTCGTATCATCAATCTTGACAATACATCCGAATATGTTGATGTTGAAAGCTTTGGCCGTGGCCTAGACCCCGGAGATAAAGGATTTGGTAAGGCTTCGACCTACGCCCGTAAATATGCCCTGTTGAATGCCTATAAGATAGCCACAGGTGAAGACCCGGATGAAAACAAATCCAAAGTACAAGCTCCGGCTACAGTAGATGAAGTGAAAAACGCTGTTGTCGGTTATATGATGGTTGATAACCAGTTTGCACAAAATATCTTGTCTTACTTCAATGTTGGAAGTCCGGAAGATATGACGAACGAACAGCTTAAAATGGCATACAATAATCTCAAGAAGAAAGGAAAAATATGACGGAAACCATGTATATAGGAAGCGGTGACGTTCACGCCTTGATGAGCGGTAAAAATACAAAATCACACATCGCCCTCATGCAACGTTTCGTCAGCGGTATAAAACCATATTACAATGCTTTTGCCAGTCCGATAGATGCTTTACGTACAGGAGCTATTCTCGAAAACAGGTATCTGCTTACTTTACCTGACAACTACTTTACACAGTACGTTGTCAGGTCAGATGAAATGAACGTGTTTAAATGTAGTCTGGATTTTGCTTGTCTCAATAAAGGAAAACTAACTGATTTTGATGAACTGAAGACTCTATACTTGTCAGATTATTTGGATTTTATTGAGCCGATAAAGAACGATAATAATGCTTTGGTTGAGTATGTAAAGAAAAAGCATAAGGCTTATTATTACCAAGTACAAGAACAATTGTTTTGTACAAAACTGAATAGCTGTAATCTTGTGTTTTTGTCCGTAACCACTTATGAAGATGAATTGAATTGGCAACGAAATATTTTGCCCAATGAATATTGTAAAATCCGAATTTCTCGTGATGAAAAAGTGATTAAAGAGATAAAGGATAGAGGTTTTATATTTCAACAGATAAAAGATTTTTATTCAAATTGATATGAGTAATCAAATAACCGGGCGGTTGGTCTATATCGGCCAGCCCCAAGAAATACCTTCAAAGAACGGCGGAAATCCGTATGTGAAACGTGAGTTTATCCTTGACGCTACGACACATGATCCATATACAGGTGAACGCAGTCAGTATGAGAACATTCTACCTCTTGAAGTAAGCGGTGACAAATGTGCTGAACTAGATAATTATAGGGTAGGCGATGTGATAACGGTTTCTTTTGCCTTACAGGGCAGGGAATGGACGAATCAGGACGGACAGGTGAAACGGATGGTGTCCATCCGCTGCTATAAACTGGAAGCCCGTCAGCCAATGCGCCAGCCAGCATCCATGCCAGTACAGCAACCGGCACCGATACAAACGCCAATCATGGCACAGGCGTTTCCACCTGATGTAGATGCTAACGGAAATCCAAAAGACGATTTACCTTTTTAGCCTATGAGCTTATTTAATCTGAAGAATGAATATGATATACCCAAGTTCAAGGCTTATGTAAACAAGCTGTTTCAGGAACGTGCAGTTGTGGAGGTAAAGAAGAAATTGCCTAACCGCACACTCGCACAAAACAGTTATTTACATCTGCTTTTAGGGTATTTCGGTAGTGAATACGGTTGCAGCCTTGATGAAGCCAAAATTGACTTCTACAAAAGGACTTGCAACCGTGATTTGTTTGAGAGAAAGACGGTCAACAAAAAAGGAAAAGAAGTAACCTATCTGAGAAGTTCGGCAGAGCTGACGACAGGTGAAATGACATTGAGTATTGACCGTTTCCGAAACTGGTCTGCGTCCGTTGCCGGTATCTATTTGCCGGCTGCAAACGAACAACAGATGCTTATCTACGTACAACAAGAAATCGAACGTAATAAAGAGTTTATTTGACTATGGACAAATTTTTAGGACAAGACATTCCTGAGCAGGAACGATGGCAGTTCCTTCAGGACAATGCCGATGCAGTAGAAAAAATCGGTTACACCCACAGATTTACCCCTGAAGAACTGGCCCAGAAGAAAGAAACCTTGGCCGAGGTTTCAATTACCATCAACGATGTTGAATTGGAGAAGAAAGAGGCTATGGAAAGTTATAAAGAACGCCTGAAGCCTTTGAATGAAGAAAAGCAGGAACTTTTGGACAACATTAAAAGAGGTTCTGAGTTCGTGGAAAATGAAGAATGCGCCAAAATTCTTTATCACGAGGAAAAGATGGCCGGATTCTACAACAAGTTAGGTGAACTGGTTTATAGTCGCCCGATCATGCCACAAGAAATGCAGAAGACAGTATTTAGTATTAACCGTAAAACAGGAACAGATAATTAATTATGAGTGAGAACAAAATCAACCTGGTTGTGCCGAAAGAATATAATGGTAAACCTATCGAAGTAGTATTGAGAGAAGGTGAAGCATCCGTAGCCCTTGACCCGAAAGAACCGGAAAGAGTAGTTATCAATGGAACGATAGAAGCACCCTTCAGATGGCTGGAAAAGCGTGTCGAACTGATTAATCAGAAATCGGCCAATATCATTGTAAACCGTGATAAGATGGGGTTGATATTAACTATTGATGAAACCAACTACTATCAGACTGAAATCAGTGGTGTTTTACAACCTTCAAAGGAAGTGCTGGAGTTCGGTATCAATACCGACAAGAAATGGGAGCCTATCAAATTGTCCCAGTTCTTCAAGATGCACCGTGCCTTCTTCAAGGATAAGTCTGAGAACATGATGCTGGTTTCCACTTTGAAGAATTTCAAGGCGAAGGTGAATCAGGATATAGAACGTAGCAAAGAGGAAAACGGCAGCAAGACGGATAATTATTCTCAGGTAGTTGATTCTAATCTACCGAAATCATTCAAACTGAACATTCCTCTTTTCAAAGGTTTTCAGTGTGAAGAAATCGAGGTTGAAATTTATGCTGATGTAGATGGACGGGAAGTTTCTCTCTCTTTGGTCTCTGCCGGTGCGAATGAAGCCATTGAGGAATACAAGAACAAAGTGATTGATGAACAGATTGAAGCAATCAAAGACGTTGCACCTGACATCGTAATCATCGAAGTATAATTGACAGCCCGGAAAGACGGGCCCTGGTATCGTGGCGGAACTGGTAGACGCTATGCTCAACGATTGGACGGTCAATCCATAGATGCAAAGAACTGACAACTCATGCAGGTTCGAATCCTGCCGGTACCACAAACTAAAATTATGAATTATGCCGTATTACATCAAAAAACCTAAAAAGAAGAAAGAAAAGCCTTTGCCGTTATTTGACAAGGCAGGTATCAAGATTAAGAAGAAGCCGGATTTAGTGGCCAAACTCGACAAAGTTTTCAGCCGCTATATCCGGCTTCGTGATTGTATGCCAAACGGGTATTTCCGTTGTATCTCATGCGGCCAGATAAAGCCATACGCACAGGCCGATTGCGGACACTTCCATTCGCGCCGCCACATGGCCACACGCTTTGACGAGGACAACGCCCACGCAGAATGCCGGGCGTGCAACCGATTCAGTGCTGACCATCTGATACAATATGAAAAGAACTTGAAGGTCAAAATCGGTCAGCAACGTTTCGATAAGCTGGCATGGAAGGCCGGACAAACAAAGAAATGGAGTGATTTAGAGTTAATGGAACTCACAAAGTATTACAAGGCTTTGGGAGACAAATTTAGCAGGGAGAAAGGTTTATGAATACTCTTTTTGAAATACCTCTTAGCAAAACTAAATCAAAGAATCACGGAGGTAAGATATGTAGCAAATGTGGAAAATTTAAGGCATACAAGTATTTCTCAAAGGATAATGCGCGTAAGGATGGGCTACGCTCATCATGTAAACAATGCGACAAAAAACAACAACATGAGTGTAGGCAACATATTTCCTACATATCTGTAACGGAAAAACAATGCTCCGAGTGTGGTAGAATACTCCCCATTGGAAAATTTGGAATTGATAAAACCAAAAAAGATGGACATAGAAGTTACTGCCTTGAATGTATGGGTGAGCAACAACGCCACAGAAAAAGGATAAGATTAATCAAACAGCCTACATCTAAATTATGATATATAAATTACGTGACTACCAGCAGAAGGCCAGTGATGCAGCAGTCAGTTTCTTTGCCAACAAAGCCAAGAAGAATAATGTTATCATGGTGCTTCCAACCGGTGCTGGCAAGAGTCTTGTTATAGCTGATATCGCCAGCCGCCTTGAAGGGCATACGCTGGTGTTTCAGCCGTCAAAAGAGATATTGGAACAGAATTTCCTGAAGCTCTGTTCTTATGGAATTCTGGACTGTTCCATTTATTCCGCATCATTTGGGCGGAAAGAGATTTCAAGAATAACATTCGCTACGATTGGTAGTGTTGTCAATCATCCTGAGCTTTTTCAGCATTTCAAGAATATAATTATAGATGAATGCCATCTGGTTAACCCGAAAGAAGGAATGTATAAATCATTTCTTTCTATGCTGAAGTGCAAGGTGCTTGGATTGACGGCTACACCTTACCGCCTTGCATCAAGCAGGGATTTTGGCAGTATGTTGAAGTTTATCACTCGGACCCGGCCTTGTGTATTCTCTGAGGTTATTTATCAGGTTCAAATCTCCACCCTTTTGGATATGGGTTATCTGTCAAAGCTGAATTATTATGAAATGAACCCTTTAGGATGGAATGAACTTAATCTGAAGGTGAACACGACCGGAGCCGACTACACAGACAAGTCTGTCGTAAAGGAGTATGAGCGTATCGATTTTTACGGGTTTCTGGTCAGCATTGTACAAAGACTAATGAATCCTAAAAGCGGGATAAAACGAAAAGGTATATTGGTCTTCACGAGGTTTTTGAAAGAAGCTGAACGCCTTACCTGGTCTATTCCCGGAGCGGCCATCGTTTCAGGAGAAACCCCAAAGAAAGAGCGTGAGAGTATTCTTGAGGCATTCAAGGCCGGAGAAATTCCGGTCGTGGCCAATGTCGGCGTACTTACTACCGGATTTGATTACCCAGAACTGGATACGATTGTCATGGCACGTCCTACGATGTCTTTGGCTCTCTGGTACCAGATTGTCGGTCGTGCCATCCGTCCGCATCCAAATAAGGAAGCCGGGTGGATAGTTGACCTTTGCGGAAATCTGAAACGCTTTGGCGAAGTGAAGGATCTTCGCCTTGTTGATAGTGGAAATGGTAAATGGGCCGTGTACTCCAATAGCAGACAGTTGACTAACGTAAGATTCTAAAACTATGGAAGAAGGATTTTTGAGACTAAGCCGCAGGTTTTTCTCGAATGAAATGTGGAAAGTTGCCCGTGAGTTTTCGGAATGCGAAGCGTGGCTTGACTTGATTCAGTCAGCACGATTTGATGCAACCGACGAGGCGTATAGCGAACTCATCGGAGGTCGAGAAATCTCTTATACAAGAGGTCAATATCCGGCATCCATATCATTTTTGATGAAGCGTTGGAAATGGTCTGAAAAGAAAGTCAGATATTTTCTTTCCAAATTGAAAAAGAAGGGGATGATTACAACTTGCAACCAACAGGGTATGACTGTCATAACCTTATGCAATTATGATGACTACAATCCTATCAAGGACAAGCCAAAGGACAATGGTAAGGGCATAGATAATGATAAAGAGATCAATGACTTAAAGGTGTCTATGGGCGAACTAAGGGCAGAGCTAAGGGCAATGTCACAAAAAATGGCTGATAAGATTGAAGATTTGGGGCAAGGTAGGGGCAATAAGAAAAAGAAAGATAAAGAAATTATTAATAATATTATTCCCCCCACACCCCCCAAGGGGGAGGGACTTAACATAAAAGCCCGTTCTCTTTTTGAAACCCATTATAGACAGTTGTTTGGAAGTGATTATTACTGGACGGCCAAAGATGCAGGGGCAATGTCCCAGTTACTTCAGAAGTTGAAATTCCAACGGGAACAAAAACAGATGGATATTGCTGACGAGTCAATCCTATATGCCCTTCAATATCTGCTTTCATCCATCAGAGAGGGGTGGATATTTGAAAATTTCAGTGTAACAAACATAAATTCAAAGTTCAACGAAATCGTTTCCCAAGCCAAGAAAAAGGCTTGTCCTCAAAATGATATTGGAATAGTTCTGAAAGACAACTCTAGAGAAAAGTACAAAGATAAAGGTTGGTAACATGGAACAGATAAATTTTCAAAGAACAATTGAACGGCTAAAGGATACAGGCTTCTCGCCTATACCTGATGCTGTAATATTCTCTATCCCAAATGCAAAAAATATTTTGTGGTCCGGTATCAAGTATTTCACTGGAGAAGATGCCAGATGGCTTCCTGAGTACGAAGAGGTGGCAGGCTGGCTAACCGGAAATGAGGGACGTGGCCTTTTGTGTTTCGGCAATTGTGGGCGTGGAAAAACTCTAATTTGCGGAAAGATTCTTCCTCTGGTCTTAAATCATTATTGCCGAAAGGTGGTAAGCTGCTACGATGCGCAGCAAATGAACGCCGATCTGGACGCTGTGAAGCAAAAACACATCATCTACGTGGATGATATAGGAACGGAAAGTTTAAGTGTGAAATACGGCGAAAGAAGGCTTGCCTTCGCTGAGCTGGCAGACGAAGCCGAGAAGAAAGGGAAACTTCTTATCCTGACAACTAATCTGTCGATTGATGAGCTGAGAGAAAAGTACGGTGAGAGAACCATCGACCGTTTGAGAGCAATCACAAGAACCGTCCTCTTTAGTGGAGAAAGCCTTAGAAAATGAAAATCACAATCTATTGGGTAACGCGGGATTGGGAGTTAATCCGGAAACTGCGTGATAAATACAAAATACCCCAATATACAACAGTCAATGGGTTAACCGAGGCAGAAGTAAACGAAGAAACCCTTAACAATCTTCGCAAAGGTGAACCAAAATATCTAATCATAAGAAAAATAGAACAATCTGATAAATCTGTGGAATATGCAAAAAGAAATGCTATTGAGAAAGCTGGATATACTGAAGAAGTCCTACAAGGAAGTGAGGAAGAAGGGCAACAGCCCGGAGGCTAAGGCTATCCACGTCGAGATTGAGCAACTAGTTAAGGATATAGAAGAAGCCGAAACAGAGGAACTCATACAGAAGGCAAAAGAAGCTGGAATACTTCCGAGGCTAGAACGCATAATAAGCATGATTCAGCTTCTTTCCTGTGAGGCTAACGACCTGTTATCTGAAGCAGAGGACAATTTTAAGAAAGCCGGGCTGATGACTGACAAGATAGTGTATATGCAGAGAGAGTATTACAAGGCAGCCAATGTCTACTTCAAGGAATTTGCAGAGATAATCAAGAAAACTAACACTGGTAATGATATGTTTAGCGACCTTGAAAATTTTGACAATATGATACGCATTTGGGCTGATTTGAAGGAAAGGCCGAAACCGAAATCCCTTATGGGAGGTTGCAAGGCTGCGGCAGGCAAGGCGAACGGACTTAGCCAGATGTGCCAAAAATGCCCTTTGACCTATAATCCTGAAACGCTTATCTGTCAGGCTTGTGATAAGTCGTTTAAGGAGGGCTTTCAGAAGGGAGCTAAATGGCTGGAAAAGAAAAGAATTGATAGAATAATGAACAAAGACTAGGAGGTGTAGATATGAAAGAATTGCAGGACCCAATGATACCACGTAAAATGGAGCTGGATAAGAATCCTCACGGAACAGAATTGAAAATATCCCAGCAAAAAGAACTGGAGAAAACAGGCAGATATGTAGCTATCCCCGGTGATAAGACACATACTATGATTTTCATTAAGGATGGTGAAAACACAGAAAAGAAAATAACTGCATTCCTGGAAAAAATTAATAAACGACCTCTTAGATGGAATTAATATGATAAAGTTACTTTACATAGATCTATTTTGTGGTGCTGGTGGAACTAGTACAGGAGTAGAAAACGCACGCTACGCTGATGAACAGTGTGCCAAAGTGATAGCATGTGTCAACCACGATGCAAACGCAATCGCCAGCCATGCTGCCAACCATCCCGAAGCGCTTCACTTCACGGAGGATATCCGTACACTGGAGTTATCTCCTTTGATTTCCCACATAGAACGAATGAAGAAGATTTATCCGGATGCATTGGTCGTGCTGTGGGCATCGCTGGAATGCACCAATTTTTCCAAGGCTAAAGGTGGCCAACCACGGGATGCGGACAGCCGGACGTTGGCCGAACACTTGTTCCGCTACATCGAAGCCATTGACCCCGACTACATCCAAATAGAGAATGTCGAGGAATTTATGTCATGGGGAGATATGGATAAACACGGTAAACCTTTGAGTAAAGATAAAGGACGTTGCTATGAAATGTGGAAAAGAAACGTAATGAAGTATGGATATGACTTTGATTGGCGTATTCTGAATGCGGCTAATTATGGAGCCTATACCACACGTAAACGGTTCTTTGGGATTTTTGCTAAACATGGATTGCCTATTGTTTTCCCTGAACCAACACATTGCAAGGAGGGGAAGACCGATATGTTCGGGAAGTTGGAGAAATGGAAGCCGGTCAAAGAAGTGCTGGACTTCTCTGACGAAGGTGAAAGTATCTTCAACCGGAAGAAACCGCTGGCCGAAAAGACACTTGAGCGTATATACGCTGGGCTGATCAAGTTTGTTGCTGGTGGAAAGGACGCCTTTATCGTGAAGTACAACTCCATGAGCCGGAAGGGAAAATACCAGGCTCCAAGCGTTGACCAACCGTGTCCAGTGATTTCCACCCAAGGGCGTTTGGCTTTAGCCAAGGTAAACTTTCTTTCCAAACAATTCAGTGGACAGCCAGATAGTAAAAACATACCGGTGGATGGTCCGGCCGGAACAATCACCTGCAAAGATCATCACGCTTTCGTGTCAGCGTATTACGGGAACGGCCACAACCATTCGGTAGAACAGCCTGCGCCGACAGTGACTACAAAGGATAGACTGGCATTAGTTAATCCAAGTTTCCTGTGCTCATATAACTTCAAGGATAAGGGAAAGGATATTAACCTGCCATGTCCTACGTTATTGACAAAAGACAGATTATCATTGGTTACTCCGTTCTTTATGAACTACTATTCCGGTGGAGGTCAGTTGGGGAGCGTTGAAACGCCATGTCCAGCTATAATGACGGTTCCCAAGCAGAATTTGGTAACTCCGGTCCTTATGAGGCAGGCTTCTATCCGTAAACCATGGATAATGAATACGGCTTTCTCAAATGTAGGAAGCAGCATAGATCAGCCGTCACAGACCATCACGGCTAATCGCAAGTGGCATTACCTGATGAATCCTCAGTTTGCCAGTGCCGGAGGTTCAGTAAACAATCCTTGCTTTACCTTGATAGCAAGGATGGACAAGATGCCGCCTTATCTGGTGAAAGCCGAAGGCGGTATAGGAATACAAGTTACCCCTGAAGATAGTCCAATGACTGCTCAAATTAAGGAGTTTATGGCTCTATATGGTATCATTGACATAAAAATGCGTATGCTCCGGATTTCGGAACTGAAAAAGATCATGGGATTTCCGGAAGACTATGTTTTGATTGGTCCCCAGTCTGACCAGAAGAAATTCATAGGTAACGCCGTTGAGGTGAATATGGCCCGTGTGCTTTGTGAGGCTATTTGTAAGGAGATAATCCGAAAACGGAAGGTTGCATGATATGAGCAAGCAGGAAAGTATGGGCGACTGGTTCCAGATGGCCAAAGATTACGCCAAGGCAGAAAAGGAACTAAAGATAGAACGATGGGTGTATATATCCATTGAGTATAAGGATGAAGGGAAGTTGGAGCCAGTCCGGTTATTCTCATACAATTTGCCTCGTGAGGTCTATGAGAGGCGAATATGGGTTGTCAGATGGAGAATCGCACGGTTGCAATGCCAATATCCCAAGCAGTACGTGGAATGCTTCCATAGCTACTACGATCGGCGTTCCGGTGAGAGTCTAGGTTTTGAATCATGTCTTTCCAAGTTGATTTCAGCTAAGGCTCAAGTGACGAAAGCCGAGAGGACCATGCTTGATTATATCGAGCGCAACCGGCAATACAACTTGTTCTTTGACGAGGCGACGGATGAGGATCTGGTTAAGTTCCGCGAGAAACTGGAGCGAAAGAAACTGGAATGTGCTGAGTGTGAGAAGAGGCTTGAACAGCTTGTAGAAAAAAGGAGAAATAATCAATGAAAACGAAATTGTATTACCTGTTCCTGGCAGTCATGTGGTGGCTGCTGGGATAGGTGGAAAGGAGAAAAGATTTATGAAAAAAGAAGATATTATAAAAGCATCTAAAGAATATAGAGAAACACTTCCATACTGTGATGATGCAAAAATACGTGGTATGTCTGTTGGTGGTGAAATCGGATTTATCGCTGGTGTTGAATGGTTCATGAAGTCTTTGTTCCATAAGACAAAAGATGAAGTCCCGCAACCAATCGGTGATTATGCAAATGAGGTATATCCGCAAATACCTTGCTTGGTTAAAGGACATCTATCTACAGGGTACGGTTATGGTGTTCGATATTGGAATGTAACTGAACAATGCTGGGATGATGAGGAATGCGATGATTACGAATGCGATAAGGATGCCGTTGAAGAATGGGCTTATCTGGATGATATAACTGGAAATATGGAGGAATGAACATGAAACCAATACTTGATGCTTGCTGTGGTGGCAAGATGTTTTATTTCGACAAATCTGATGATAGGGTATTATTCCAAGATATTCGAAAAATAAAGACAACTCTCTGTGATGGCAGGATTTTTGAAGTTAACCCAGATGTTCAATGTGATTTTACCAACATGCCATACGAAGATGGTACATTTTCTATGGTTGTATTTGACCCGCCTCATTTAGTCTATAGCCGGGGAAAGAAGTCTAAAATGGTTGATATGTATGGTTCCCTTAGCGAAAAAGCTATGCCGACTGGTTACCAGCAAATAAAATATGGAGCGTTATATTCCGATTGGAGAGATATGCTTTCAAAAGGCTTCAAGGAATGCTTTAGAGTTTTAAAACCAGGTGGATTTCTGATTTTTAAGTGGAATGAAACGGACGTAAAGGTTTCAGAAGTTCTGAAATTGACACCTGAAAAACCAATATTTGGTCATATATCCGGGAAACGAGCGAACACTCATTGGATTTGTTTTATGAAGAATTAATTATTGGAAAGGAGAAGCTATGAAACAAGTAAAAGTAAAAATAGAGACAACAGTAGAAACTATGTTAGGTGATAAGCCTGTTAATGAACTCCTTGGGGATATTGCAGATATATGTCACACATCATTGGAATACTCAACATCAAAAAATGAAGGGTGTGAGACACTCTATGAGGACCAAGAATATGAAGATTACAGAAATGACATGGAGGACAGGGTGTCTGTTCTTGAAAGTGCGATTTGTAAGATATTGAATTTATTGGAGGATTGAAGCCATGAAAGTTATATCCATCAAACAGCCGTGGGCGAGCCTAATCGCTCACGGCATCAAAGACATCGAGAACCGGACATGGAAGTGTCCTCAGAAGTATATCGGCCAAAGGGTACTGATACATTCATCAAAGAATACAGTTAAGGATGGGTGGAAAGCATTAACGAGAGAGCAGCTTAAGAAAGTAATTCCACACAAAAATAAACTTTATGGAGGTAATGAGGAACTTCCGCATAGCGCAATAATCGGCAGCGTAGTAATATCTGACTGCGTACAGAACCATCCGTCTGTCTGGGCAGAGAAAGGTTGTTGGAACTGGGTGCTGAAAGATGCGGTACTATTTGATAAGCCGATTATGAATGTGAAAGGGAAACTTGGTTTTTGGGAGTATAATATAGAAGAAACAAAATGAATCTAAATAAATTGAGAGATAAAGCCTACCAGTGCGCCGTAGCCCACGGATGGCATGACGAGAACCAGAGTGACGAACATTTCCTTTGTCTGGTCATATCCGAACTTATGGAAGCGGTAGAGGCAGACCGGAAAGGAATGCACGCTAACCGGGCTAATTTTGAATATTACATGAAACAAAGGAAACGTGATGATGGGGAATTTATGTACGCTTTCAAGCATGGAATCAAAGACAGCGTGGAGGATGAACTTTCCGATGCCTGCATCCGTCTGCTGGATTTGGCCGGATTGAGAGGATATGATTTTGATAGCTTCGACTACGAAGGAAGCGATACGGAAGACTATTCCGATATGAGCTTCACGGAGTCCATGTTTAGAATCTGTGTTTATGTCACCGACAACTTCTACCGGGATGAACCATTTATCCTTCTAAATGAGATATTCGCTTTCTGTCTGGACAGAAATATCGACATCTTCTGGCACATCGAGCAGAAGATGAAATATAATGAACTACGTCCGTATAAGCACGGAGATAAAAGCTACTGACCATGAGACACGCATTCTACGCCTTAATCATCATACAAGCCCTGTACGAGCTTGTGAAGCTGCTCAAATGTAAATCCTTGTATCGCCATGCAAAAGTCTTTCAGAAGCTGGATAAGACATCAAAAAGATGGTATCTGATGGCGCATCCGTGGCTTCATGTTGCATTCTTCATGGATACCATCGGACTTTTATTACTGGGGATGGGATTGTTTTCAAGCCAGTGGGTGTGTTTCCTTATTGTCCTGGCCATGAGTTTCAGTCAGATCCAAAAGCTGGGAGCATGGGCGGTGTTCCTGGACAGTCTGGTAACGGTCATCATCTACACTTTCGCTATCCTGAACACATATCACTTGATATAATGAAAAAAGGGAGCCAGCCCACACGATTAGAAGCCAACTCCCACACACGATTATGATGCAAATATACTAATTCCTTCTAAAACAATCGTGTTATGACAAAAGAATTTTCATCAATAATGGAGCTAAAGGCTATTCGTGAACAGAAATCTAGATTATCAGAACGTGAACAGGAGCTTTCATCGCCGGTACTGACCGATTTGTCCCTCATCCCGGAGATTTATGGCTGGTTCAAGGAACTGTTAGCCGGGATGGACTGTCCGCCCAATCCTGAGAGCGTCACCCAGCGAAAGAAGTTCCTCTTCATCGTGCTGTTCTTGTTCGCCCCCAGCGTGCTGGCCGGCGGTCGGCTGCCGAATGGGATTAGGGCGGAGATTGCCGGCGTGTTCCCGGATGTCTCTCCATGTGTAATATCGAACAATATCGCTGATGTTTCCTTTATCTACCAACAGTATAAGGATTTCCGGCAGGATATAGAATTTATTTACAATCAGGTTTTAGAAAAGTTGAAAATCAAAGGGCTAATCAAGTAACCCCGTTCCGAAAGGTTCGGGGTATTTTTATGAAACATTTTGCCAATTGTTCGTTCTTGGTTTAAGCAATCTTAGGCTAAAAATCACCATGTTGGTAACTTTGTCTCAAAGAGATAATAACAGCTATCCTCACGGCTGAAAAGTATAAACCCTGCCATTGGTAAGAAGTGAGGAGCTTGCCTTTGGTGGGGTAATTTTTTAATTTAAGATTCACTGAGACATGAAAACAAATCAAGAAATGGTAAGGCAAATGGGAAATTTAGAAGTTATTCAACGCACCGTTGATGGCTATTTCAATGCTACCAGGCTTGTAAAGTTATGGAACGAACGAAACTCCTCAAACAAAGAATTGAAGAAATACTTTGAAAATGAATCAACCAAGGAATTAATCGCTACCATTGTTGAAAAAGAAAATCTAAATGGGCAAAATTCTCCCTATTTAAGTTCACGCGGTAAATGCGGTGGAACCTGGGTTCATCCTGTATTGTTCATTGATTTGGCTATGTGGCTAAATGCGTCATTCAAATATGATGTAATCAAATTCGTTTCTGACCAAATGATTCGTTACCGGAATGATGCTGGGGACGCTTATAGGGAACTCTCTTCTGCCATCATGAAAATCGTTCCCAAAGACTTTATGCCTAAAGCCATGCAGAAGGTAGGTGAAGCCTTGAACTGGGTTATCTTCAACAGTCATGAAAAGATGCTACGTAATAAGCATGGTGAGGAGAAAAAACAACGTGAATTGTGGCAGCTCGAAAAGAAGGTTGCTGATTTGGTCAATGAAGGTTTCTTGACCGATTATGAGAGCCTTATCGGGTATCTGAGACTTCAATACCAGAAAAGGAACTATCCAAAGGTCTTTGCTAATGCTGGATAAAATATTACATAAGTAGAAAAGCCGGAGCGTTATGCTTCCGGCGTTTTGTTGCATTCTTGTTTCTCACGGAAAACATCATAATATGATAGATATTTTTTGTGTGTATTAATACTTTTTGTTGCAATAAAATAAAGTTTACCTTTAGACTTATAGATATTTGTATCTGTTTCTTTAAGTTTAGTTATCAATTCTTTATTAGTCATTCCTATTGCTATGAAGACCCCATAATCAAAATGTAGTTTTGTTACTAATCTTTGAAGCTTCTTAATATCATTTTCCAAATTAGCTTTGTTAATGTTACCATTTTGTTTTACCTCAATAGCCATTATCTGATTTTCAGATAAAGTATCATTTAGGCCTTTATGAAGAATAAAATCTGGATAAACGCGATCCTTATTGCATTTTGGTGATGGATATTTCCCCCTATTAATAGTAAATGAAAGGTCTTTTGATGGCTCACCACTTAATATTAATGAACTTTTATTTTGCATTAATCTGAATTGATGATATAACTCATAACAAAAAGGGCGTTCAAGTAAAGAAGCATCATAACGACAAAAATAATCTTCTCGAACTTTTTTGATTGAATCAATCAGTATTTGAAATAATTCTTCCTTTTCCATATTGTCTGGATTTATAATTCTTATATAAAAGAATAATATAATTTTATAAGAAACTAATATATTATTGCACCTTTTTATTGGTACCTGAAAAATCAAATTTCAGATAAAAATCTTGTTTATATAATGTTTTTAAAAAAGACGCATATTCTTCAATATTTTGCTTTAGAATTTTATCTTCTTTTGATATATTCTTCTCATATTCATTTCTAACTTTATTAAATTCTTCAATACTTTCTCTAGCAGCCTTTAAAAATGTTTCATCATTATTTTTATTTGCCAAATCAAAGAATGTCTGCCAATTCGTTAAATGGCTTAACGTGTCAATAGCTATACTTCCAACATAAATTGTGTATTCTGTTGCACTTTTTTTTAGCCTATCTATTTGTTCAAGAATATTCTCATCTTTACCAATTGTAATATTTACCAATCTACACTCATGATGTAAATCTAATAATGTATTATTAATATCTTCTATTAAAATTGATATTTTTTTTTCAGAATATTTGTCATTTAAATAGAAGTAAAGAATACTCCCATACATATAGATTTTTTCTGCTAAATATAAAACATGAATGACTCTATTGGTTCTTTCTTCAATAAAAGTATGTTTTCTCTGAGATTCAAATGAAATTTCATTCTTAACCTTTTCAATCTCTTTAGTTATTTGTGCTATGTCTTCTTTAGTTGCAAGATTCTTCCCTTTTTCGCTTTCATAATTTATTTCACAGGAGTCCTCTTTCATCGCAAGGTTTTCTCCTTTTTTCTTGTTATAACTTTCCCATTTATAATAGAGGCCAATACTCCAAATTTGTAGGGCAAGTATCAATATTAATATTACCCATTCCATGCTCATTCTCCTTTCTCTATCTTTATTTTCTTTCCACAATGGGGGCAAACAATATACCCGGCTCCTGTAAACTCCGTTTCTCCAATCAGTTCCGATATGGTAACGTTCAAAACGTCAGCCATCTTCATTAACGTGTCAAGTGACGGGAATGATTTGCCGGTTACGATGTTGCTGACGGCCACCTTTGATATGCCGACCTTTTCAGCAAGTAAAGCGGATGTTACGTTTCTTGCTGACATGATTTCTTTCAGTTGTAAGTTCATAAAGTTCTCTTTAATGTGATTGCTCCGCAAATATATGTAAACTTTATCAATAAAAGTCTATTTGATAAAGTTTGATTTATTAAATGATGTTAACCGATAAATAAAACTTAATCAAAAGTATTGTAAGTAATAAAGTTTACTTTAACTTTGCATCATCAAACAAGAAGTAATAACAATTTAAATACATACGATTATGAAGACTATTAGCAGTGATTACATCAAAGAGATCAAAGAACAGATCAGAGTTATCAATGAAGCTCTTAAAAGAGTGCAAGAAGCTGAAAAGGTTCAAGTGACAACATCTAATACACGAGAGTATGAGACATCTAAAAAAGAAGCTATAAACGCAAGTTCAGACGTGATGGTTGCTTTAGAAGAAGTTGTAAGACTTGCATCGGCTATGGGCTGTGCAACTAGTCTGTATGACATACACAAGTATCACAAGATTGTAGAACTTGATTTCAGAGAATCACATAAATAAGTTTAACCGGCAATCCTTCGGGGTAGCCATAATATAAAAAGATTATGAGTATTGATATTAGTAAAGTAACAGTAGGTTTGAGATATAGAGTTTCAGGCGATTTACAGAACGGTAGTTACATAACGCACGAAGGTGTAGTACGAAAGATAACACGTATTACTGACACGCATATAGTTTGCGAATGTGGCCGCAAATTTATTATCAATAGCAATCTAAAAATTGAGAAGTTCTAAGTTTAACCAGCAGGGCGAAAGCCCTGCATAATCCCACACACGATTATGAATACATATTACAAATTTTGTCCAAATGTATTTCTTGCTAAATGCGATGATAAGCATGAAAAAGGTGAAACCATTCTTGTAACCACCAAATACGGCAAAGAGAATGAAAGCATAGTGTTTAATCTGATATTTGAACGTGACGGATTCTTCTATTACTCGATAGTTCGCGCTGATGGATTTAATGTTCAGGAATGGGCGAAGCGAAGAGCTGAACGCCGGTTGGATTGGGCTGCCACTGCAGAACGAAAGAGTGAAGAATACTTCAAAGCGTCGAATAAAGACAGCGATTTTCTCTCGTTGGGTGAACCTATTAAAATCGGCCATCATAGCGAAAGACGACACAGAAAAGCCATTGAAGATGCCTGGAATAATATGGGCAAGAGTGTAGAGTTTGACGAGAAAGCCAGAGAGCATGAAAGAATAGCTCAGTATTGGGCAAACAAGGCTGATACTATAAACCTTTCAATGCCTGAAAGCGTGGACTATTATGAGCATAAGTTAGCAGTAGCTAAAGAGTACCACGAGGGGTTGAAATCCGGCAAATATCCACGTGAGCACTCATACTCTTTGACGTATGCAAAGAAAGCGGTAAACGAAGCTCAAAAGAATTTCGATCTGGCAAAGAAACTTTGGTTATAAACTCGGTAGCCTTCGGGTTACCACTATTTAAGATGGTTATGAAAGAGAAAGAAATCCTGCAAGAAATAATCGAGTGGCTGGATAATGATACAAGCTACTTGTCTACTAGGACAGACTATGCCAGAGGGTATAAATCCGGTATAGAATGTGCAAAAGAAATTGTTGAAAGCATCATCAATAAACACGACCCTGATTTATTACCAAACAATTAGCAAATTGTTTCGTATGCGTTGAATTGTTATTCAAAATTGTCTTCATAATGGGGTATCTTTGTATAGATACCATCGCGGGGTAGAGCAGAGGTCAGCTCGTCACTTTGACTTGGTGAAGGTCGTGGTTTCGATTACCACCCCCGCAACTAACATTTTAAACTTTACACGATTATGGAAATACTTACGCTTATCATCAAACAGAAGTTTTTTGACGAAATATTGTCGGGCAAGAAAACACAAGAATTCAGAGAAATTAGACCAACGACACAGAAGAAATACTGTCAGCTTGATGCTGACGGGTATTGTGTCGAGAAAGACGGTGTTTTGCAGCCAAAGCGCTACGATGCAATACAGTTTTTTGTAGGCTACAATAAGGACAGGGCCAGTGCATTGGTAGAAGTCAAAGACGCCCAAATAGAGCTGTTTGAAGATGAGAATCACAATCTGATTGAATATACCTATCAGGGTGAGATATATTTGGCAGCACAGGTCGTTTATGACCTTGGCAGAATTATAGAAAAGCATGTTTAACCCTTTAATTTTTCGTTGAGTCAGAACAAACAGAAGCACATTTTCAACTGGTGGCTACCGTGGTGGCCGTAGAGGTTTGACCACAGAGAATGGTGGTCTCTCTCAGGGTGGCAGATTCATCACCCGAAGACAGCAGTATTATAACGTCCGCACAGGACTTGGAATGAGTGGCGGATAATGACACTGCAAGAAAGGACATACAGCCATATTGACCTCGTCAGACAGAAGACTGACGGGGTTTTGCTGTTTCTGTCGCTGGGTAAGGATTCTTTGGTATTGCTGGACATGATCTACCCGAAGTTTGATAGAATAGTCTGCGTGTTCATGTACTTCGTCAAAGGTTTAGAGCACATCGAAAGATGGATTGGATGGGTAAAAGCCAAATATCCGAAGATAGAATTTGTTCAGGTACCCCACTGGAACCTTACCTACATTCTTCGCGGCGGTATGTATTGCGTGCCAAACCGCAAAGTGAAGCTTTTGAAGTTGGCCGATGTAGTGAAAGCTATGCAGCTTAAATACGGGCTGTATTATACTTTCTTAGGCATGAAGAAAGCTGACGGCATGAATCGCCGGCTGATGCTGAAGGGTTATGAAGCAAACGGCTATGAGAACAACGGAATGTGCTATCCTTTGGCAGACTACACTCAAAAAGATGTATTGGCATATATGTGTCAACATAATCTTCCACAACCTATACGCTATTCGTTAAAGGCATCAAACGGGGTCGGATTTTCACTAGATTGTTTTTTGTGGTTAAGAGATAATTACCCTCAAGACTTGGAAAGAATATATCAAGTATTTCCTATGAGTCGTAGAATTTTATTTGAATATGATAATAAACAAAATAACAATGGATGAAGTTTGGAAAGATATTGATGGGTATAATGGTATATTTCAAGTAAGTAATCTTGGGAGAGTACGTTCTATTGATAGATTTGTCAAAGGAGCTTATGGGAAACGTTGGATTAAGGGAAAAATATTTAAACCCGTATTAAATAAATCCGATGGTTATTTGCGTGTTGTTTTTATGGTTGACGGCATAAGCAAAAGACATTACATTCATAGGCTTATTGCAAATGCGTTCCTTCCTAAAATTGATGGCAAGGAATATATAAATCATATAGATGGAAATAAGTTGAATAATTCAATTTTCAATATTGAATGGTGCACATTGAAAGAAAATCAGCAACACGCATTTAGGATAGGATTAAACCATGGTAAAAGAGGAACTGCAAATAATAACGCCAAATTGTCATCACAAATGGCGAAAGACATTATCAAGGATTATCAAAGTGGAACTTATACATATCGAGAACTTGCAAAGAAATATCATGTTGGACATTCAACGATAGGGAATGTGATAACAAAAAGTATAACTTATTAAATAGGAGGAACGCTGAGTCAGAAGGAAAAAAACATTAGCAGAAATTGACGCTCAAGGTCAGAGAGTTATGGAATTAGCTCGTGCATTAAATTATCGTGATACCGATTATGGTAGAAGGAACATGCCACAAGGTGTTAGAGATAGGTTTTATAATAGAGCGCTTCCTGCGTATAATAGGGTCCGCTCTCGTGCAATGGCTCTAAGTAATGGTTAATATGGAACTAAGCAAATACATAAAGATGGCATTAAACAAAAAGAAATTGCAAAAAGTATTGGAACAAGTCTTCATACCGTTAACAACGTTGTAAGAGGGTATTGTTTCAAGGATGTATAACAAAATTAATAGGAGGAACGCTGAGTCGGAAGGAGACAAAGAAGTTATCGTGAAATTCTTGCAACAACAAGAAGATTAAGAAACACATATGCCTCAGGAGGTAACATTTCAAGAAATATGACCAACAATCAGCGTATAACCAATGCAGGAAGAAGTGCTACTCAAAATCTTGCAAGAAATTTAAGAGTAGATGTTTCACTTCTTTCTTATCCAAATTTTAGAGATAGACGTGGTTTTACAACAGTTGCAAAAGGTTTAAGTAATGGCTAATATGGAACTAAGCAAATATATTAAGAGTGAATCGGTGGAACTTAATCGTTCCGCCATTCACTTTGCTGATTATAACCCCCGCAAATTGTCTGATGAATCTCGTAAGACATTGAAGCGGGGCATTAAGAAATTCGGGCTGGTTGGAGGTATCGTAGTCAACAAGCGGACCGGACTGACCGTCGTCAGTGGCCACCAGCGTCTGAGCGTGATGGATGAACTGCAGAAGTTTCCGGAAAACGACTACAGAATCCGCGTCGATGTCATTGATGTAGACGAAAAGCAGGAGAAGGAATTGAACATCCTGATGAACAATCCTAATGCTCAAGGGCAATGGGACTATGACGCTTTGGCCCGGATGGTTCCGGATATAGATTACCAGGATGCCGGCCTGACTGCTGCAGACCTTAACATGATTGGCTGTGATTTTCTTCTCCAGACAGAAGAAGAAAGCTCTATTGCCGATGCCCTAGAGGATATGATGGCACCAGTCACAGAACAGAAAGAAGCTGAGAAAGCCGCAAAGCAGATGGAAAGAGCTGAAAAGGTAGCTCACATGAAAGAAGTAAAGCAGCAGGTGAAGAATGCAGCCCAGAAACAGGCACAGGATATGGACGCTTATCTGATGCTTTCCTTTGACACGTTCGAAGCTAAAGCAGCCTTCTGTGAAAGGTTCGGTTACGACCCCTACTCCAAGTTTATCAAGGGTGAGGTATTCGATGAACAGATAGAAAGAATTGAATGACAACATGAAATTATAGGAGGAAAGCCGAGTCAGAAGAAAAACATATAGCCAGTTGTATCAACAGTCAAGACGAATAATGTACAACGCCGGAAGGCAATACGGGCTTGGAACAGACAGACAAAGAAGTATAAGAGACAGAACGAAGTCGATAATGGAAAGATATGCGGCAAGGATAGACAGCTATTTCTCAAAGAGAGGAATTGATATTTATGGTGATAAGCCTGTTTCTCGCCGCATTTATATGGGTAACAATAACGGATGATTGATTATGAAAAGTGAATCTCAAAAAAGCAAACATACAGGACGAAAGCCCAAATTCGATTACAAGAGTGAGGAGTTCCTCTCTCAGGTGGAGACGTATGCCAAAAAGGGATTCACGGACAAAGAAATCGCTTTTGCCTTAGGACTATGCCCCCAAACATTCAGCGAAAAGAAGAGTGAGCACTGCGAATTAAGCGAAGTATTAGCGCGCGGACGTGCGACTGTCACCGCTGCAGTGCGTGCCAAGTTCCTTGCGATGGCTTTGGGCGGTATCAAGACCAAGAGTACTGTAGTAAGGAAGCTGAAAGACCAGGATGGGAATCTGACCGGCGAAGAAGAACTTCAGGTGAGCGAAAGCGAGCTGGCTCCGAACCTTCAGGCAATGTCAGTCTGGCTGTATCACCATGATGAAGAATGGAGGAAGGTTGAGCGCCGACAGGACGAGGACGCCGACATTCCAAAGGATATTGACCACGGAATTTCTATTGATTCATGGATTAAAGACAAGTTGAAATGATTGTACCCCAGGCGATATATCATCCGTTATACACCGATAAGGAAAAGTTTATCATTCTCATTACCGGTGGCCGTGGATCGGGGAAGTCTTTCAATGCTTCCACTTTCATCGAGCGGCTTACATTTGAAATGACCCCCGTAGAGAAGATTGTTCACCAGATTCTTTATACCCGTTACACGATGGTATCTGCCGGGATGTCTATCATTCCGGAAATGATGGAAAAGATAGATTTGGACGGAACAACGAAGTATTTCAAGACAACCAAAACCGATATTGTAAACCGGATGACCGGCAGTCGTATCATGTTCCGTGGTATCAAGACTTCTTCCGGAAACCAGACGGCCAAGCTGAAATCCATTCAGGGTATCACCACCTTTGTCTGTGATGAAGCAGAAGAATGGACCTGCGAGGAAGAGTTTGATAAGATCATGCTTTCTATCCGTAAGAAGGGAATTCAGAACCGGATAATCATCATTATGAATCCATGTGACTCTAATCACTTCATCTACAAGAAATACATTGAGAACACTCATCGACTGGTGGAGATTGATGGCGTGCAGGTACAGATATCAACTCATCCCAATGTACTTCATATCCATACGACTTACTTCGACAATATCGAGAACCTTTCTCCTGAGTTCCTGAGAGAAATCAAGGAGATGAAAGAGAAGAATCCTGAAAAATACGCCCATGTGGTTATCGGCCGTTGGGCAGATGTAGCTGAAGGTGCCGTATTCAAGAAATGGGGTATAGTGGATGAGTTCCCCATGTGGTGTAAGAAGGTCGGAATCGGGCTGGATTTTGGTTATACTAATGACCCTACAGCAGCTATCCGATGCGGAATAATAGATAATGCGCTTTATCTGGATGAAGTGGATTATCGTACCGGATTGCTTTCGGGAGATATTATAAAGACGCTACGCCCGTGGAATTTGAGAGTGATTGCTGACAGTGCAGACCCACGACTCATTCAGGAAATCAGTAATGGTGGAATTAAGATTTATCCAGTGGAAAAGGGTAATGGTTCAGTCAATGCCGGTATAGACAAGATGCAAGGTATGGAAATCTTCATCACCAAGCGTTCTTATAACCTTCAACGGAGGTTCAGAAATTATGTATGGGCAAAGGATAAGGACGGAAACTATATCAACGAGCCGGAAGACCACGATAACCACGGCATTGATGCTGCTCGTTACTATGTGCTGGGAGAACTTCTCGGTAGGATTATGAAACCGAAAGACATATCAGGAGTATTTGGACATTAAAAATTAATATATGAGGACCTTAGAAGAAATTTTAGCTTTGCCGGATGTAGAGAGAAAAATCTATTATCTGAAGAAAGGGCGCAAGACTGAGCTTCCTAATGCTCATGCTCTTTATAACGATTGGAACCCAAACAAACATGAAATTGTGATTGATGAAGAAAAGTATCCGAAAATCAAAATCACTACTCAGCCTGAGAAGCGTATTACAGATCCTACAACAGGAAAAGAGTATGTTGAACCGGCGATAAAGAAGGAAGTAGAACCAAACAGGATTGCACTTCCTATCGAGCAGGATATAGTGAACATTCAGACTGCCTTCACAGTCGGAACAGAACCGGTCCTTGATTGCCAACCGGATCAATCGGAAGAAAGCCTTCTTTCGGCCTTGAAGCAGGTATTCAAGAAAAATAAACTGAAGTATCAGAATAAGAAAGTGGTCCGGGCATGGTTGGCCGAACAGGAAGTGGCCGAATACTGGTATGTGGTAAAAGATGATGGCTTTTGGGCCAAACTCAAACGTAAGGTAGCTGGTATCTTCGGAAAGTCACGTCCTGAGTATCGCTTGAAAAGTGCTATATGGTCTCCATTCCGAGGTGATAAACTTTACCCGTTCTTCAATGACAACGGTGATTTGGTAGCCCTATCCCGTGAGTACAAGAAGAAGGATCTGGACGATGTGGAGATAACTTGTTTCATGACCATCACCAAGGATATGGTTTATCAGTGGGAGCTGACAAGCAACTGGACCGATAAAGGTTCGTTTTCTCATGGGTTCAAGAAGATGCCGGTGATTTATATGTATCGTCCGGAAGCTTACTGCGAGAAGATAAAGAGCCTTCGTGTAAGACTGGAGAAACTTCTTTCAAACTATGCAGACTGTATCGACTATCATTTCTTTCCGATCCTTATGCTGTTCGGTGATGTGCAGAACTTCTCCGGTGAGTTCAAGAACAGGATAGTGGAACTGACCGGACAGGGGGCAAACGCCCAGTATCTTACCTGGTCTCAGGTGCCTGATACGGTGAAGTTCGAGGTGGAGACACTGCTAAGTCAGATATACGGACTGACCAATACGCCACGAATATCTTTTGACTCCCTGAAGGGGACCGGTAACGCGGTTTCCGGTGTGACTTTCGACTATGTGTTCATGTCCACCCACCTGAATGTGGAAAATCTGAATGAAACGGTAGGCGAGTTCATGCAGCGTCGGGTGAACTTCCTTGTCTCTGCATTAGGCTCAGTGAACACGACACTTGAAACTGCCTCAGAAACCATCGACGTGGACGTTCAGATGCAGCCGTATAAGCTGGAGGACATCAAAGACAAGATAGACACAGCTATCAAGGCCAAGGACGGTGAAATCTGGTCACATCAGCGGGCTATTACCTTTGTGGGGAACGTGGATTCTGTCATGGATGAGATTGAAGCCATCAAGGAAGAACAGGCAGAGAAGCAGAAGAACGACATTGAGAAACAGAGACAGCTTTCCGCTCTCAAAAGTGCTGGTAGTAAATCTGAAGAATAGAACAATTCGGTCAGAAAAATTACGGGGATTGTACAAAGAATACGGATGAAAATCTAAAATATTGACGAATTTAGTAGCGGTGTCTTTCGAGGTGCCGCTATTTTCTTTTTGCCTAAAAACGAACATTTCCCAAATTGTTTCGTATCGTTAACCTTAAAATTTTCCTTTCCTTTTCTCTATAAGTAAATTTACCGTATGAAATTATTAATCAAACTCATACGGTATGACAATCTTTGAACTAATCTTGGCAGGACTGCAACAAAAGTTTTCTGGGGTGGACACTGCCACACTTACCCGTATTGCCACAAAGAAGGCAGAGGGTGTAACGGACGAAACGAAGGTGACCTCCATCGTTGAGGGTATCTCATTTCAGGACGTGATGCAAAATTATGGTGATTTCCGCGCAGGACAAGCGCAGACTTCCGCTGTTTCAAACTACGAGAAGAAGCATGGACTGAAAGACGGGAAACCAATCGAGAATCCGAAACCAGAACCACCGAAACCCAACGACCCTCCAAAGCCACAGGAAATGGACATCGCAAAGATGATTGCCGATGGCATCGCCGCCGGTATCAAGCCGTTTGCCGACAAGCTGGCCAAAATGGAGGAAAATGAAGCGCAGGCGCAGCGCAATTCTCAGATTTCTGCAGTGGCCAAGAAGTACGGTATTCCCGAATTTATGCTGAAAGACCGCAACATTCCAGAGAACACAGACTTGGACACTTATTTCAAGGACATGAAACAGGATATGTCTAACAGCGGCTTTCAATTTGCAAAAGCTCCTGAGACTGCTGAACAGAAGCAGGATAAGGAAGCAAGCGAGTTCGCCAAGATGATTGAGGCGGACACCAAACAAATTGTCGAACAACAAAACAAGTAATTTATGTCAGCAGGATACAAGTATTACATGGAGCCTGAACCGTCCATCGAGGAACGCTATGATGTTTCTACCGGAGTAAGACGCAGAGGGCCTTACAAGCTGGATACGACCAACCTTGTTGCTGGTTCGTTCCTACCATCTTTCACTCCCATTGCCGCCGACTTAGTAAAGAAAACCGCTCAGGTGGCCATCCGTGTAGAAGTCTATGAAAAGTTTACCACCGGTTCCAATACCACTTTGAAGATCAAGAAAAACTCTTTGGCTTATGTGGGTATGCATCTGGGTAATGGTTCTCATGGAGCTACCATCAACAGTATTGACAAATCAGACAAAGCTTTCGATAAGTTGACGCTGGCTGCCGACTTTGGCGAAACAGTGGAAGCTGGTACTGTACTCTATGAAGCTACAGCTGTAAGCGGTACTACTCCAAAGGTAGTTGCTAACTCAGCTCTGTACGGAAGAGTACAAGTGGAAGAAGGCGTTGTATTAGTTGCTCTTTTGATGCGAGCATTTGAAATTGAGCCTACCAAATTGGCTATGCCTTTCTCTGACATTGATAAGGCTAACATGCCGCATTTCCAGTTCAACGCTGCAGGCGTGCAATCCCCGGCTGGTGTTTCGTATGAACTGCCAGAAGCTTCTGATTCTGTGATGGGAGGTATTCAGTTGGGATTCTCTCAAAGCGGAAAGAAATATCCAGTAGCATTGGAAGGTGGAAAGGCGTATGTAGAAGTACCTTGGACGGACAATAACACTACCTATCAGGCAGCTAACTCAAGTACCTTGGGATTGGTAAAGCAGGGTGCAAAAGTTGATGATGCAGCAGGTGGTGATGAGAAAGATAAAATTAATGCTCTTCTAGCATCGTTGAGAGCAGCAGGTATAATTGCAAGCAAATAAAGAAAGGAGGACTAATATATGATGCTAACTATTCATACTCTGTTTAACGACCCCAACATCGTTAACGCCGTTATTCAGCGGGTCCTTCAGACACGTAAGGATACTATCTATTGGCAGCAGTATCTTGACTTCCGTAGAACAACTACCCGCGTGTTCAAGGACTACATTGGACAAGTTACGGGCGTGATGGCCGGTTCTATCAACTCTCGTTATGGCGAGAAACCTATCCGTGAACGACGGAATATCGGCTCAGGATATGGTGAAATCGCTTATCTTGGCGATGCTTACCAAATTTCCATTGACCGCTTGTCTGAGCTTCAGGATTTGATTGACAAGTTCAATGCAGCTAAACCTGCCGACCAGGTAGCAGCCATGCAGGAAATTGTGAACTTCATCAACGACGATTACCGCCAGGTACTTTTAGCAGCGCACAAGCGCATGGATATTATCGTAGGTTCACTTCTGATGACCGGAGAAGCAACAGTCAAGAACAAGGACGACAATGCCGGAGGTATTGATCTGCTTAACATTGAATTGCCATTCAAGTTCATTAAGCCTGATACTGGTGCGAAGACGAACTTCATCACCTATTTGCAGCAGCAGATTAATGCACTAAAAGCGGACTATGGTAATTTCCAGAAGATGATCATGTCTCGTGGAACTTTCGTAAAGAATATCATCGGATCGGCTGAGTTTGGTGACAAGTTCAAGATGCAACTTACAGGAAATGAGATGTATCTTTCAACCGGGTTGATTACCTCTCAACTGGCTTCCCAAGTGTTCACTGGCATCGGGCTTCCGGCCATTGAAATCAAGGAAGATTACGTAAAAGACCAGACCGGAAAGAACGTACAGATTTATGCCGATGACCGTATTACCCTGCTTCCGCAGGATAAGATTGGTTATATGCGTTTCCATACTCCATACGAAGCCGTGGATGGTGTTCCGGGCCGCAACTATACTCAGGCTGATGGTGATATGCTTATCTCCGGCTACAAGGACAAGAACGGACGTTACCTGGAATACACTGCTGAGTGGATTCCACAGATTTCGAACCCGAACCTGATTGTGAACTTCGATTTGTCAACCATGAACGCATGACAGTAAAAGACTACATATCACAAAAGTTTCAGACCTTCGGCATTAACTTGTCGGAGGCTGACCTTTTGGAAATAAGTCTGTCTTCAGGGATAAGCGGAGAGGATGAGATGGGCCCGTCAAACATCGGACTGGTATCGGTGGCGATGGCGAAGTTCATCCCCTCTCTATTACTCCGCGCCACTTCCATCAGTGAGAATGGTTTCTCTATGTCCTGGAATATTCAAGGAGTAAAAGAATACTATTCTTTCTTGTGTAAGAAATATGGACTTGAAGACACGCTGTCAGATAAACCTAAAGTCAGATTTCTATGATATTCGCTCCACACATATTGCAGGTTAAAGTCACCACTCAGATGGAAACAGACGAGTTCGGCCGGCCTATTCCCGGAACCGGTGATGAAAGCTGGCGGGACGTTTGTAAATGCCGGTGTGATGATAATTCGACCAAGGAGTTTACTTCGGAGAATGGCGAGGTATACCGACCGAATTATCACGTAGTCTGTGAGAAGAAAATCTCACTGAAGGCCGGTGATGAAGTAAGATGTATGGACGGTGAGAATATCCGGGGAACTGGCGAGGTTTACATGGTCAAGAATACAAACTATTTTGGTTACTCAGAGATATGGCTGTAAAATTTGATTTTTCTGATGTTGATAGCTTTTTCGAGCAAGGCTATGCCGAGGTTAAAGCTGTTGAAGAAAAGGTTGGTAAGGAAGCTGTCAATTATGCGATAGAGCATGGCAGTTACCAGAACCAGACCGGCACACTCCGTAAATCAAACAAGTATGCAGTTCAGGATGATGGACTGGAGTTAAGGAATGAAGCCGAATACGCTTTGTTCGTAGAATCCAAAGGTTACGAAGTCCTGACTGGTGCAGCCTTATTTGCTGAGAAACGATTAAAGGAGGAAATCAAATGAAGAAATACATTGGTACAAAACAAGTAGAAGCAGAACCTATGACAATGGGTGAAGCCTATAGAAAAGGATTCCTACAAGCTGGTAAAGTCCCTTCAGCAGTTGAAAAGGATAAAGCAGGTTATCACGTGAAGTATAAAGACGGTTATGAAAGCTGGTCGCCTGCAGAACCGTTTGAAACTTCATATCGTGAAGTGTCAGAAGAAAGTGAAAATATGTGCTTCGGTGACGCTATTGAAGTTTTGAAGCAAGGTGGTGCTATCCGGAGAACTGGCTGGAACGGTAAAGGATTGTTCGTTATCAAGCAAGTACCGGCACATATTGAGAGCGAGGTGATTCCAAAGATGCAGTCGCTTCCGCAGTCAGCCAAAGACCTTATCTTGAAAGGAAAGGGCTTCATTGACTACACAAGCCAGTGCCTTATCTACAATGAGAATACTGGCCGGGCAGACTCGTGGGTGCCATCCATCAGTGATGTATTTGCAGAAGATTGGGAGATTGTACAATGATAGTAACCACTGACATAGCGAACATACTTTACCGTGATTGCCAGCCTTTCGGAATATCCATCATACCTCATGGCAAGAAACTTACGGGTGAATTGAAGTCTGAAAGGATTGTTATTCACTCAAAAAGCCAACAGCCGGGCACGTACTGGAAGAAGTCTTTTGTCGAGGTGAACCTTTGCGTTCCTGACTTGAAAGAAGGTGAAGCCAATACCATCCGGCTGAACGCACTGGAGAAACAGGCGCAAGAGCTATTCGACGGCATAACCGGACGCTATGATGGTACCACCTATCATTATTCTATCGAGTCAATCGGAATAGAGGAGGACACATCCTTGAAGTGTCATTATGTGAATGTAAGAATTTTGTTTGAAGTTTTAAATGTGAAATGATATGGCAGAAGCAAAGAAAATAACAGCTGTAAATATCAAGAAACTTTGGTATGGTGAAACAAGCGAGATTACCGCAGATTTGACAGGACAAGCCTTGCATACTCTTTTACAGGGTGAAGCATTGAAAGAAATCAAGAATATCCATCAGGATACATGGACGATTGAAGAAGCAGAAGCAAGTCGTACAAATTACAAGAACCAGCTCACGAATCAGACTTATCGAAGTGATAAGGAAATGGGTGATGTTACTGTAAACTTCACTATTGGAGAATACGACTATCCTACTAAGAAAGACCTTATGGGTGGTGATATTATTAACACTGATAAGGGTTGGAAACGAGCAAGAGGCAAGGTAAACATTGAGAAGTTACTTGTCGCTTTGACTGACGATGACCAGTATTGTGTGATTCCCCGTGCTGACATCGGTGCACGTGAAGCCACAACAGACAAGGCTGTCGGTATTCCCGTCAGTGCTGTGGAGTTAGAGCCGAAAAATTCGGCAGTTGCGCCGGAGTATTGGTTCGATTCCGAAGAAGTTAAAGAGGCATGAACTGATGTAAAGGTCGTAGCAACGCCTTCAGATGCAACAGTAAAGCTGGACGGGCAAACGGTCAAGACCAAGAGGGTGAAATCTGGGATATCCGTTTCCTATGAAGTATCAAAGGCAGGCTATACCACACAGTCAGGAAGTATACCTACCTCCCTGTCTGATGCTTTCAAGACCGTTGAGAAGAAAATAACTCTCGCTCAAGAAAGTGGCGGTTAGTTTTCAGGATGTTTAATGGGTGGGGCTTCGGCTTCACCCTTTTTCTTTTAGTTATGAATCAAGGAGCAAAAATTATATCAGAATCTATTATTGGCAGTGACTTTAGAACAGTATTTGTTAATGGGAAAGCATATACTGTTTATCCTCCTACTGTTAACAATTTATCAGGTGCAATCTCTCATTTGTCCGGAGTACAAGAAGCGGACAATCTGAAAGAAGTTCTGTTCTCTTTAGGAGAGAGTAAAGCCTATAGTAAGGCATTATCGTGGTTGATTACAGGTGATGAGAGTTTGAGTGAGGAGTTAGCCAATGGAACATACGAAGAGAACGTGAACGCTTTGGAGGAAGCATTGTCCATGATTGACTCAAAGGTTTTTCTGAAAGCTGTCAGCTTGGCGAAGAACGTAAGTCTGCTGGCAGCGAAACCGAGGTTGTAGGAAATGATACTCTTCTTGGTCAGATAGCATCGTTCATGGAAAATCTGCATCTGTCTTATCGGGAAGTGGTCTATGAGATACCATACAGAAACTTAATATTAATGCAACGTGATAAACTCCACACCATTACCGGAACGAAGGTTACAAAGGTGAAGGGTAAGGATATGGCTTCACGCAGACGAAGAAACAAGAAATAGATATGGCTACACTATATTTTAAAGTCAGTTCAGACTATCAGGAGGTCATCCGTCTGAGACAGGAATGTGAGAAACTGGAAGCACAGCTCAAAAAGATGGACGTAAATAAATCCCCGGCTGCAGCAAAAGCTTTAGAAACGCAACTGGCATCCACCCGTCAGCAAATGATGGGACTGGTGACTGAGGCAGCTAAGGCTGGTGCTGTGATGGAGAATGATTTGAAGAAAAAGCTTAATTCTGCGTCAAAGGCCTCCGATGAGCTGACGGAGGAAATTATCAAACAACGGAAAATCATCCGTGATACGCAGGATGATGTCAGACGGCTGTCTGATGAATATTCAAAGATGGGTAAGTATTCTCCTAATTCAAAAGCTAAATTGGCTGAACTGAATACAGCTAAAGCAGCCTTGAACGAGCAGAGATATTCCCTTGGCGAGTTACAGGACCAGCAGGCCAGAAACAGGCTTGAAGTGAGGAAACTTACGAGAGAGTACAAGGAGTTTGCCAGTGGAACGAATAATGCTGATGAGATAGTAAAATCCCTGACGGATTCTTTAAAGCGTACAGCCGCTGAAATCGGTGGACTGGTGGCGATAAAAAAATTCGGCTCCGATGTGATTGAAGCAACCGGAAAGATGCAGCAGTTACAGGTAGCACTTTCAACCATCCTTCAGGACAAATCAAAAGCAGACCAGCTCATCGCCGATATTGTCCAGTTCGCGGCCAAAACACCATTCAATCTTGACGATGTGGCGACAGGAGCAAAACAGCTTTTGGCATACGGTTCCTCGGCCGATAATGTCGTGAATGAACTTTCTATGCTTGGAGATGTGGCTTCCGGATTGCAGATTCCTATCGGGCAGCTTATTTATCTGTATGGAACATTGAGAACACAAGGACGGGCCATGACCGTAGATATCCGTCAATTCGCCGGACGAGGTATTCCAATCTACGAAGAACTGGCCAAGGTATTAGGAGTTTCCAAAGACCAGGTAGGTGAACTTGTGAAGGAAGGTAAGGTCGGCTTTAAGGAGGTCGAACAGGCCTTCAAAAACATGACATCCGAAGGAGGAAAGTTTGCCAACCTTATGGAAAGTTCTGCCGGGACGTGGCCCCAGCGACTTTCGAATATCGAAGATACCCTCTTTCAGAAAATGAATGAGTTCGGGAACAAGTATAAGGAAGTGTTCGAGTTTGGCATCGGTACAGCAGAGGACTTGGTGGAAAGTCTTGATGATGTGTTGTCTGTCATGGGCGGACTGATTGCAGCTTACGGAACGTACAAGGCCGCGTTGATTACCGCCGCCGTTGCTCAGAAGGCGGTCGGATTCGTTGAAAGTATCCGTCTGATAGGAATGTACAGAAAGGAATTGGGACTGGCCACCGCTGCACAACAAGCTTTCAATGTCGCTTCAAAATCTAATGTATATGTAACCTTGTTAGCAACGCTGGTAGGAATAGGTACGGCAGTTTACATGTTCACTAAAAGAACCAATGAAGCCACTGCAGCTCAGGATACACTTAATTCGGTGAATAAAAAGGCCGATGAGGAATTTACCAAGCAGGCAGCAACGATTGACAGGTTATCCAGCGTATTGAAAAGTGAAACTTCATCCCTTGATCAAAAAAAGAAAGCCTTGTCTGATTTGCAGTCTATCATTCCTTCTTACAACGCCAGTCTTAATGAAGAAGGTAAGCTGATAAACAATAACACCGAGTCCATTAAATCCTACTTGGCGCAGCTGGAGAAGCAGATACGGATGAAGGCAGCCCAAGAAGAACTTGAAGAACTGTATCGCAAGAAGCGGACTCAAGAAAAGCGGCAGAAAGTTGCCACGGAGAATTACAATGAGGCAAAATCTTTGTACAATTCATCTGTAACAATGACTGGAAGCGCACTACAGAACAAAGGAGTCAATACAGGCGTGACCGTATTCTCCCAAAATAGTGCAGTAAACAATCAGCTCAAAGATAGTGCGAATAAGGCCCAGAAAGAACTGGATTCCGTAAACAAAGAACTCGGCGAAACGGTTTCCGCTATCATAGAATTGGAAAAAGAGATTGAGAAATCTTCTCTATCCGATAAAAAAGAAGCCCAACAGTCTACAATATCCAAAGAAGTAGAAAATGCCACCAAGCGTATCAAGACACTCAATCAAGAGATTGCTGACCTTCGTAGTGGGAAACTGCAGGCAGAAGCTGGTAAGACAGTAGAATCTGCTATAAAGGCAAAGGAAAAAGAGTTACAGAGTGTAGAAAAGACCCTAGAAACACTTACCGGAGTTAAGAATAAGGATGTGTCAAGAGAAAACTCAACAACATCAGCCGGAGGGAAACTGTCAGACTTGGAACGTAAGTTGGCATTAGAACGTGCAAAAGAAGCCGTTGATTTGGAAAATCAGGTTGAACAGGCACGTATTAATGCTATGGCCGATGGAGGTGAGAAGATACTTGCACAACGTGAGTTGGACAACAAGAAGGAATTACAAGCCATTGAGCGGGCTAAAGAAGAGTATATTCAGAAAGAAATTCAAAGACAGAAGGAAATATTCGAAGCAACAGAAGAATTAAAGGCAAAACAAAACCCAAAGTATAAAAAGAAAAGTTTTGATTCATCCTCTGTTACTGTTGACATTTCCATGTTTGACAGTATTTACGACAATGCGAAGAATAAGCAAGTAAACGATCGGTTAAAAGATGAAATCGAAGCCAACGAACGCTACCTGAAAAACTACGGCACATTCATGCAAAAAAGACAGGCTATCACCGATGAGTACGCTCGTAAAATATCAGAAGCCACTACTCAGGGAGATAAGGATATACTCCAGAAAGAAATGGAGAAAACTCTCTCTTCTCTTGATCTTGAGAAGCTGAAGCAAGGTATCAACTGGGAACTTGTATTCGGTGACTTGGATAAGGTCTCCAAAGAGTCTTTGAACAAAGTAAAGCAACAGCTTAGAGATTTCAAGAATTCTGATGAGTACAAGAACATGGCCGTTGATCAGAAAAAGGTCATTGATGAGGCGTTGAGCAACATCCAGTCAACCCTCATCGACAAAGGCGGATTGCTGGCCGACTTACCTGAGCAATTAAGCGAACTGGCCATGGCTCAGGAAGAACTGTCACACGCTCAGGAGGAATACAATGAAGCCATGAGAAGCGGAACAGATGCACAGAAGGAAGATGCTACAAAAAAGCTGAATGATGCCCAGAAGAGACAGCAGAACGCTCAGACCAACGTGCAGAAGTCAACGGACAAAACAACAAGCAACCTTATCGCTTTGTCGAATGTAATTACCCAGCTTGGTTCAAACTCTGAAATTTCCCTTTCTCAAATCGGGAACTTGGCAGGCGAGGTTGTTGATGTTTTTACAGAAGCAGGAAGTAAGATTGGTGGAATCATTGGAGCCGCATTTTCTCTTTTAGATGCTATCGGAATGCAGGGGCTTGATGGGTTTGTTGGCAATCTTTTCGGTAGTGTCTTTAGGGCCGTTGGGGGAATATGGGACACATTGACCTTTGGACTTATCGGAAATAAGGAAAGTGACCCTTATTTGAAAGACGATTTGGAAAAGCTAACAATATCCAATCAAGATCTGAAAGCCTCTCTTGATAATCTGGCAGATAAGATGGATGAAAGCGCTGTTGCCGACGCGACTGAACTTTACGAGCAACAGAAGAAGAATATCGAGGAGCAGATGGCCAATACAAAAGAGATGATGCAACGCTCTGCCGCCGCATACAGCAATGGTTTCTTAGGAATCGGTGGCACACACTCAAGTAATAAGAAAATTAACGACGCTATGTCTGTCGAGGACTGGAAACGTGTCAGTGATGCAGCAGGGGTATCAGTTAAAAATGCTGGTGATTTCTGGAACCTGACCAGTGAGCAGATGTACAACGTATCCAACAACGCTACTGACCTCTACTCAAAAATCAAGCAATACGCCGACGATGGATATCAGAACGCTTCGCAGTATATGGACAGCTACATTGAATACTGGAAGCAACTCGATGAACTGGAGGACACTTACCGCGAAAAGCTGACCGACACCTCGTTTGATACTATCCGGGAGGAGTTCAAGAGCCAACTACTTGACATGGAATCAGATGCGGAAGACTTCGCAGAAAATTTCGAGAAAATGATGCTGCAGGCAGTGGTTGAGAGCATGATGTCAGATGCCTATGCAAGCCGCTTGAAAGAATGGTACAAGAACTTTGCAAACTTCATGTCAGATGGAATTTTGTCCGGTTCGGAACAAAGTAACCTTAAATCACAATGGGATCAGATGGTCAACGATGCGTTGAACGAACGTGATGCGATCATGCAGGCTATGGGGTGGGAGAATCCTTCTTCCGGTCAGCAGTCAGCCTCCAGCCGCGGATTTGGTACCGAGATGACACACGAAGACGCAGGCGAATTGAGCGGCCGTTTTACTGCCGTGTATGAATCCAATCTTAGGATAGAGACAGCAGAGCAGCAACAGACGGTAGCCATTACCGAACTGCGAGGCTCCATCGGTCCCTTGACATCACAAGTAACTGGTCTGTACAACATCGCCGACGAGACACGTACCATCCTGGCCAATTCCTATTTGGAGTTACAGCAAATCAGAGAGAATACTGAAGACTCAGCCAAATACTTGAAAGATATTAAGGCAGATATTTCAGAAGTAAAACGTAATACATCAAGACTATGACAGGAGATTTATTTATCAACAGGAAGGATGCATGGGCTACATGGGGTGTCCGTATGGGGGACGGTTTCCTCGATACTATCGACGGATTCAACGAGATGAAGGACTACATCGAGAATGGGAGCCGGTTGGAACATGGAAAACGTGTGATAACCGACAACGCAAAAGTGGACTCGCGAGAAATTACACTACAGTTTACCATCGAAGGAAATTCGGAGAACGACTATCGGACAAAGAAGAAATCTTTTCAGGCCGAACTGGAAAAAGGTGCAGTAAACATCAAAGTCCCGACTCTCGGAAATGAAGTTTACAAGCTGGTTTACCTAGGGAAAAGTCTGTCCTATGGACTAAGTCCTGATCGTTGTTTTGGCAAGGTTTCAGGGAAATTTTGCGAACCAAACCCGATGGATAGAAGCGAATAACGAACATTTCTTTTATTGTTTCGAATGGAAGTCTTGATTTTTAGGGCTTCCATTTTCTATTTATGAACTTTGGGGATATGATTGAAATTAAGGACATATCTGGAAAGACAAGGTTTTCTACCCCCATTAATAAAGGGGCAAAGGGAAAGTTCACACTAATGAAAGAGGACTACATCATCCTCCCATTTTCTGTGCCATCTCCCATACCGTTCAAGCTGGGTGACTACGTAGATCTGTCTGGCGTATTGGATGAATCACTCGGTGGAAAGCTGGCGAAAATCTATGAGATAACAGACCTTCAGAAGCCAACCTATAACACTTCCACCGGAGGGTATGACTACGAGCTTAAGATGAACGCCTACTACTGGAAATGGAAAAATAAAATCTTCAAATATACACCAGAACAAGCTGGTGGTGAGGCTTCTTGGTCGCTTACAGCGGCATTAGACGTTCAGTTAGGGGTATTCCTTCGTAATTTGAAAGCGCTAGGGTATACCTATAAAGGGACGGATTTTACATTTAGCATAGATGATACAGTGGAGAACAAGGCCGTAGCGATGACGTATGATAACATAAATCTGCTAGATGCCCTATTCTCCATGGCGGGCGAGGATAAGTGGAACTGCGATTGCTGGATCACGGATAACGTAATTCATTTTGGGCGAAATGAGTTCGGTGATGCCGTGAAAATAGAGCGAGGAGTTGAAGCGTCAGACATCACTCGCAGCGAAAGTGAGGGCACTTATGCCACCCGTATCTATGCGTTTGGTTCTACTAAAAATATTCCTACAAACTACCGGCCTACCGACGAGCAAGTGGTAATCAATGGAATAGTCCAGAAACGGCTTATGCTTCCGGCTGACACTCCTTATATAGACGCATACGAAGGCATGTCACAGGAAGAAGCTATCGAGGATGTGGTTGTTTTCGACGATGTCTATCCTCGCCAGGTTGGTACCCTTTCCGATGTACACACCCGTACTGAGAAAGTAGAGAGTGAGGATGGCACCAAGGAAACCGTCACCTATTATCGTTACAAAGATAGTGGACTTACATTCAAGGAAGAGTATATTATCGAAGGACAGGAGCTTCAGATCACCTTCCAATCTGGTAAACTGAACGGCATGGCGTTCGGTGTAATTTTCAATCCTGATCCCAAAGATGAGAGTAGGGGCGAACAACTTTGGGAGATAGTAAGAAATGAGAACTACGGCCGCCCTTTGCCAGATGATATGATGTATCCTGCAAACGGTGACAAGTATATCCTTTCTGGATTTAACATCCAGCTTGTATCAGATCAGTATATCCCGGAGGCTGAGCAAGAGCTGAAAGATAAAGCACAGAAATATGCTGAGAAGGTAAAGAAGGATGACGGTACCTATCCGGTAACATTAAGAAGTGATTGGGTGCATGAAGATTTGATTTCACGCACATTCGAGTTCGGGCAAAGAATAAATCTCGTAGATGATACCTATTTTGAGAACGGACGTATCTCACGTGTCTTGGGATGGGAAATGAGTCTTGATGTTCCTTGGGATTCGCCTGTTTATACGATAGGTGAGAGTATGCCTTATTCTCGTATTGGAGAAATTGAAGATAAAGTTGATGCACTGACCTATAAGGGACAGGTATATACAGGAAACGGAAGTGGTAGCGTATATGTTATCAAAGTAAATGATTCAACTCCCCCTTCAGATAGTAATGTGTTTTCTGCTCTCAGATCATTGAAAATGTTTCTTCGGAAAGATCAGCAAGATGAAACGAATTACCTTCTTTCATTGCTTGGTGGAATCTTGGTTAATAAAATAGCAAAATTCGGTAATTTCATTACAGGTGTTTCTGGTGGTATGATAGACGATGAAGGGAATATGGAAATGGAATCAGGCTATTTTCGTAAACGATTATTTGTTCCGGAAATAGCTTATAATCGCATTACATATTTCAAAGGACGTGCTGTTATATCTCCCGGGGGCGGTTGCAAAGTAAAGTCATATATAAAGAATGATGATGGAAGTTTTACGGTTATACCAGACTTGACAGAAGCGGACGGACTGAGCCAGTTTGTTGATGACATTCTGTCTGCTTTCTTTACAACAAAAAATGAAGAAGGAAAACTTACTGGTTTTGCGCAAATGCAGTTTCGCGTGACAGAAGCCGACTATGATGCAAAAACATTCAAAATGGTAAATCGTCCCGGGAACAACTACGAACCGGGTGAGGAAATGATACTGGCACAAACGGGGAACTTTACAGACCTAGACCGTCAAACATACATTCTGTTTGATACTCTGAACGGGAACAATTGTATTACTTTCTTTGATAACGCCAATACCTGGGACCCGGAACCGGCACAGATGAAAAGCTGGCTGGGGAAAAAGAAAGGAATGAAAGTACAGGGGTTTGACTGTGACAACTATTCGGCTGTACTACAAAATATCCTGATGACCGGTCTTATATTCCAGACGGATACCATTACCGGTCAGCCGATTCGGGTTCCTCTTGACAAAGGGGCATGGGAGGCTGGGCCACATGCTTATTTTGATAGAGTATCCCATAATGGTTCATTATGGCTATGCATCAATCCGGAAGGTACAGAGTCAGAACCTGCTGATAATAATCCGGATTGGCTGAAGCAGGTTGCAGAAGGTCAGCGTGGCTTACAGGGACTTCAGGGACCGAAAGGAGAACAAGGTATACAAGGCCCTGCTGGAGCAGATGGTCGCAGTTCCTATTTTCACATAAAGTACTCGCACTTACAGAATCCTGTCAAGCCGACTGATATATCCGATACACCTAATGACTATATCGGCACGTATGTTGATTTCTCAGAGGATGACAGTACCGATCCGGCTGCTTATACATGGGCACGCTTTAAAGGATTGCAAGGGGCCAAAGGTGATCAGGGCATACCGGGTACAAATGGCGCTAACGGTCAAACCTCTTATCTGCACATTAAATACTCTGATGATGGAGGTTCAACATTTACCGGCAACAATGGAGAATTGCCGGGTGCCTATATCGGACAGTATGTAGATTTCACACAGGCTGATAGCTCAGATCCCAAGAAATATACATGGAGCAAGATTCAGGGTGAGCAGGGACCGCGTGGCCTTCAAGGGCTTCAGGGTGAAAAGGGCGAACAGGGTATCCCGGGGCCAAAAGGTGAAACCGGGGCTACAGGAGCAGCTGGTAAAACCTCTTATTTCCATATTAAATATTCTAATGACGGGGGTAAGACCTTTACTGGTAATAATGGCGAGGATGTAGGAGACTGGATGGGTACATATGTCGATTTTACACAATCCGACAGTGGCAGTGTTTCTGCATATAAATGGATGAAGACAAAAGGTGCACAGGGTGCAAAAGGTGACCAGGGTATTCCGGGAACAAACGGGACGAATGGGCAGACATCTTATTTGCACATCGCTTATGCCAATTCTGCAGATGGTTCTTCGGGCTTCAGTACCAGCGATTCAACCAATAAACTTTATATCGGCCAATATACAGATTTTACACAGGCAGATAGTAACGATTACAAGAAGTATTCCTGGAGTAGAATCAAGGGTGACAAGGGAGACAAGGGTGATAAAGGAGACACGGGACCTCAGGGCGCCAAAGGGGATAAAGGTGATACGGGGCCTACCGGCTCTCAAGGCATTCCCGGTACATCATCATATTTCCATGTAAAGTATTCGGCAAACTCAAATGGTAATCCGATGAGTGATACTCCGAACACCTATATAGGTACGGCTGTAACACAAAGTTCCACAGCACCTACATCTTACACTTCCTACAAATGGGCAAGATTTCAGGGTGCACAAGGGCCTAAGGGTGATCAGGGTATTCAAGGACCTGCGGGAGCCAATGGTAAAACCTCTTATCTGCACATTAAATATTCCGATGATGGCGGCAAGAGCTTTACAGCCAACAACGGAGAAACTCCCGGTGCTTATATCGGGCAGTATGTAGATTTTACACAGGCTGATAGCAGCAGTGTTTCTTCTTACACATGGACTAAGGTTAAGGGAGATAAAGGTGACAAAGGAGATACCGGATCTGCCGGTGTAGGCGTTAAATCAGTAGATGTTCTGTATTATATGTCCACATCAGCAACTTCATTGTCAGGTGGTAGCTGGCAGACAACTTCCCCGGAATGGGTTAACGGCAAATACATGTGGTCGAAGACAAAAGTCACATATACGGATGAAACGACAAAGGAAACAGCTCCCGTATGTATAACCGGAGCGAAGGGTAATACAGGAGCAACCGGCAATACAGGTGCGGCAGGCAAAGGAGTGAAATCGATTGTTGAAGAATATTATCTGTCTGCTTCTTCGTCCTCGACAACAGGAGGAAGCTGGTCAACAACAGTTCCGGCATGGCAAAATGGGAAATACATGTGGACACGTTCCGTTATCACTTATACGGATAACTCCAAAACCACAACAAACGCAGTATGTGTGAGCGGTTCCAAAGGTGACAAGGGAGATAAGGGGAATACCGGTGCAACAGGTCCGCAGGGGCCTCAAGGTCCCCAAGGTCCTCAAGGTACACCCGGACAGAATGGTACTCCCGGTGCCAGCTTTATCCCATGCGGAGCATGGATTTCAGGCAATGTTCCTTACAAGAAAAACTCAGCGGTAGAATTTGCTGAAAATGCTTTTGTAGCACTGCGTGATACCAGTGCACCACCGTATGCCATTGCTAAATACAATAATGGTAATTATGTCCGTACACCACAGGGATATCTTTTGGCTGGAACTCCATCAACAAACACACTGCATCCCGACTGGCAGCGACTCACTAATATTGAGCCACCGACATTATACTGGTTGGATAGTTCATGCAGTTCAATAGCTTATACATCGACTGGCAGTATGTCTCCGTCAGCTTTTACCGTCAGTTGCAAGAAAAACCGTAACGGAGTTGTTGGTAAGTGTGCTGAACTTTGGTTGGTTGCAAGAAAATATGACGGTTCCTGGCGCTCTCATGCCGGTCCGGTGCAGTCGGCTTCCATCTCTGTTCCGGCGGCTTCCGGCTGCACACAGTTTGCAGTCCGTGCTTATTGGTCATCCTCGGAAGCTAATGCCTGGTCAGACAATTATGTGGCAGAAATAGGAATCGGAGTAGCGGAAGCTGGTGCTACCGGGGCTACGGGAGCTTTCCCACGTGATCGTGGCCCATGGCGTTCGGGAGAATCATACGAGTGGAGTGCAGACTATCGTGACAAGGTAATACATCCTTTTAACGGGGTTTATTATAACTTCCTTGTTCGTACTCAAGGCTCGACGGTTACGGATGCGCCGACATCAGCTAACGGCGATGATAACTGGGAAGCAATGAACAAGCTGGTGAATATTGCCACCGATACATTGTTTTCTGACGGAGCCAATGTCGCAGGGTTTATGTTTAGTGGTGGTGTGATGAAATCACAACAGTCAACAAATGGAGTTGCAAACATGATCCTGAATGGGAATACCGGGTATTTCCATTGTGTCAATGCCGAGATTACAGGTAAATTTATAGGTAATATATCCGCAGACTCCGGAACTATCGGAGGATTCTCAATCGGTGCAAAGAGTCTGAGTAATCTGGCTGCAGATGTGTCTCTCAGCATTGGTAACTATAACAACAGTTCAACCAAATTATTTTCAGTTAACCGGGGGACAAGTGCAATGCTTCAGGTACGACACGATAGTGGAATCTGTATCAGTGCTGAAACTTACGGTTCATCTGATTCTATTGCGATCAAGGCACTCTGTAATGCATCCGGATATGGGCAGGCTATTCAGGCGTATGGAAATGTCTCGCTGTTGGCTAGAAGTACGGAAAAAACCAGAATTAATGGTGTTGTTGTCAACACACGACGAATAACATCATCTGCAACCATCAATGCGAACGATGACTTTCTCATTTTTGGTAACTCTGGGAATATCACAATCACCATGCCGAGTACATCTGCTTCACCTGCTGGGAAAATTCTCTACATGAAGAGAGTTTCCGGTAAAGGAGCTATAACCTTATCCGGTTCATTCCGCAATCCCAATAATTCCGGAGGTGCAAGCTCTCTGGTTATAAATGATGATGTATCCAGATTTTTTGTACGGGATGATCAGGGATATTGGGTTCAATATACCTGTGGTTAATCATAATTTTTAATATCAGCTATATGAAGAAAGTAAACTTTAAAAAAATGCGATTCTGGTCTGGTATCGACCATACTCAAAAGCTGGAACAGGATGTTCGGCTTGACTTGGCCAATCTGATATATCGGTATGGTGATATACGAGGGATGGATTTAGCCCTTCGTATTTACCATTCTGATGGAGATATAGAACTTTCAGATGATGAGTTCACATATTTACAGAGTTTTGTATTTGGACACTGTTCGCCACAGATGGTAGAAGCTATGCAGGAATTATAAAATATCATTTAATAACCATTTAAAAAAATTACAATTATGGCAGATCAATTCGAAAACCAGTTACCACAGAAAAGTGACGCAAAATGGGTACGTGCATTAGATGCTTCCGGCAACCCAATTTTAATCAGCAAAGAAGACCTCGCATCAGTTGTGGGAGGACTATTAGAGATTAATGGCTCTTGGTTTAGACTTAGAAGAGTCATTGGTACTACTGAAGAAGACTTAAACAACGCAAATCAAACAGGGATGTATTGGCATGGAAGTGGCTTATTTAATGGTAATGGATGGCATGGTATACTATTAGTCTTTAATACAGGAACTTATATCGCAAAGATTGACATAAACTTTATTAATCCAACATGGAAAATATTTATATGGAATCATGAACAAAAGAAATGGGATTAAAGATCAGCAATTTTAATCCATGAGTTCCAAGCATCCCAATACATTCGTGCATATAATCTTCTCGGCCATCCTGAAAAGAAGAATTGAACAATAACCCCATTAATGTGAAATGATAAAATAATACCTGGAAGATTATCTGGACAATTAGTCGACGAATAAATTCTTGCATATCCAGTAAAGAACGTGTTTGCATCATTTATATCTTCTCGTTTTACGAATTCTAGCCCTAATAGTCCTCCCACCTAGATAAGCACTTACAAATAGGTAAGGACTTTTCAAAGTGGGAGGACTAATCGGTGTTTCTAATTCAGAAAATAATGGTTTGATGCCAGCAGGCTTATTTATTAAGCATCCATACACGGTTTATTTAGATCCCCAACAAAGCTTTGAAATTACCGATGTTAATGGCTTTGTTGGTATTCGAGATGGTTATTCTTTTGGTGGAATCGTTCTCTTTTTCTGTACTTTTGGACAAGTACAACAGATAAAGACTGGTAGTTATAGTGGGATTTCTTTAACTTTTAAAGACTCCACTACTCTTATACTACAAAATACATCTAGTAACAGGAGAGGTTATCAGATTTTCTATCAGCAAATCTTTTTCTAATGGATTTGATCTCAATTATTACGGATATAGGCTTAATTTTTAAAATAAAAAAAACATCTAGGGCCAGTTATTGCATCTGCAATTTTAGTGCCTTTGGGTAATGAAATATATAATGCACCATAATCTCTCGTTGAAATATAAGAGTCATTAGAAATATAAAAAGATTTTCTACTTATACTTGATATTTCATATGATATAAATAAATCTTCTTGAATATTATCAGATGCTGTTCCCGAAATTAATATTTGGACTATATTATACCATACACAACATCTTATATCAACTCCTTTTAATGACTTCGTATATTCCTGTTTATTGTTTGCAATCAGTCCTCCCACTCGTTAAGAAAACCATACTCCTGTAAATTGGTTTTTACATGTGGGAGGACT
>ERZ859923.164-NODE-164-length-49579-cov-24.421836_pt1 | contig 49579 bp, 33 predicted proteins | sample MGYA00510116_ERZ859923 | MGnify/ENA primary metagenome ERZ859923 (study PRJEB30046, sample SAMN00715168) | human gut metagenome | study: EMG produced TPA metagenomics assembly of the A metagenome-wide association study of gut microbiota in type 2... | reverse complement strand
CGACCGATGCGGATGTCTGCGTCGACCGATGCGGATGTCTGCGTCGACCGATGCGAACCATGCAGGGAGGACTTTCTTGCTCTGGCAAGCGGCAAAGCCGAGCGCAGCACGTCTTTTTACCACATTATTAGTTCTACCATATAGCAATAAATAATGACCAACAAATGTATAATACCGAAAAAAGCGGTGCGACACATGTCACACCGCTTTTTATATTTATAAATACCGATTAAACGGTAATGTTAATAGCGTTATTTTGCAAGAACTGGGCGAACCAAGAATTTTTTGTCTTTATAATTTATAGAGTTTGGACCAAAACTTTTAATTTTTAATTTACCATCACCGTCATCCTTCGCTTCAATATTAAATAGAACACCGCGGTAATCGTTGCCAAGTTTAAACTCTGAAGCTGTCCAAAAATCAAAAGTATGATTTTCCTGTTTTATCTGATCGTATAAGGTCAATGTATTCTTAGTGTATCCAGGCTGCACACCAGTAAGTACAACGGTCATATATCCTTCTTGTTCTTTTAATTCAAAAGATGGAGAACCTGCAACTGGTATAGGGAAACCATTTTCATCCCATGTACAATTAAGTTTTCCTTCTCCGTATACTTCATCTGAAGTTGGTGTGCGCCAGTTTGCACCCCACACATACTTATCATCTTTCTCTGTAGCCTCATACCATGTCATTTCTTCTTTAACATTCTTTACAGCGAACTTCGGACCACCGGGCCACAGCTGCACCCAATCGATTGTCTCGCCTAAGCTATTGGTAGCAGAGCCTGTTGTCTTGCCTGTAAGCAGAGTGTAGTACTTACCAGCGGTAAGACCTCCTGCCTTGGTTGCCTTGATAAGTTCCGAGCCGTTAAATACCGAAAGCTTCACGCCTGCCGGCACTACTACATAATACACTCCGGCATCGCTCGCATTGAGCAACGACACCTTTGCGTCGCTTGTCTCCACGCTGAAGCCTGCCGAGTTCTTATCCGCCTTAAGACCTGATACGTACTTGCCGTTAGCAGTCCTAACGTTGATGTCCAGAGCCTCGCCCTTATTCACGCCTACGATACGCAGCACAGCTGCCTTCGCCTTCATCGTTACGGTCAAGCCATCAGAGCCGGTTGTAGCCGTCGCAGTAACACCAGCCAATGCGTAATTGTTGGCAACATCAGTGGAGTCGCCCGACTGGTTAGTCAGGTCGATTATCTTGTCGGGGAAGTAAGCATACCAAGTGGCAGCATCTGTAGTCTGCTTGGCATCGGCGCTTGCGAACACGGTACCGTCATTAGTGAATGTGTAGTAGCTCTCCACCTTATCATTACCCACCTTCACCACGTCCTTCGCAGCAAAGGCGAACTTATACACGTCCTTGTTTTTGGTCATTGTGGCACGGGTGTCGGTGTTCTCAACATTAGCCTTGAGCACCATTCCACGCTTTACGACTGGCTCGGTGGTGTCGTCGCTGCTGCACGCAGCAAGCACCATTGTAGCCAGCATAAATACTGAATACAATATCTTCTTCATGTTGATTGATTGTTTTTCTGCGTTGATACAAATAAAAGTCTTACTCCCAAACGTCGTCGTTGTCACCGCTTGTCAGCTCCTCGCTCTCTCTGTCTAAGTTGAAGCCCGACTTTTCGCTCGGTACTCCGCCACTGCCTGCAAGTATGGCTGTGGTCTCTACCTCGTAGATAGTGATGCGAGGCTGCTCATAGATACCTTTCTTCATAATCTCTTCTTTTTTAAAATCCCAGTAATTTTATTTTATTATGCAGTTTATACTAAAAAATAAGAAGTCATCCAACGTATGCCGTAATGTCCTACGGCTCTATGTAATTATGTAACAGTCGGCAAAGTTAAAGATAAAAATTGAAATAATAACAAATTATTCATCAAAATGTTACTTTTTACACATTTATTGACATAAATATAGTATCTTTGCACCTATATACACACATTTTTTCAAGTGAAATATCTCAACCGCATACTTATGTTCCTGCGTCCGAAACACATAACGCTCAGTGCGTTGCAACGCTTCCGGCTCGGTGCTTGCGCCGTGCTGTGCGTGTGGCTGCTCGCCGCCTGTTCGTTAGAGCCTGCCGACGAGAAGCCCACTGACAGCAAGCCCACCGCCAACGCCGACCGCCTGCTGATACTCTGCGAGGGTCTGTGGGGCATGAACAACGCGTCGCTCTCGCTGCTCGACCACGGCGTGCTCACCAACCACTGGTTCCGACAGCAGAACCCGGGCGAGCGACTCGGCGACACGGCTAACGACATACTGCAGGTGAACGACACGCTGATAGCCATCTCCGTCAACTGGTCGAACATAGTGCAGTACATACGCCCCGACGGCACCGCTATCGCTGCCACGGAGAACATACCCAACAACCGGCGCATGGCTACCGACCACCGCGGCTACCTTTACGTCACGTCGTACGCCGACCACGGATATGTGGCGAAGATAGACCTCACGACGAAGCTCGTGGTAGACACCTGCCACGTGGGCTACGAGCCGGAGGGCATCGCCTACTACGACGGCAGACTCTACATAGCCAACACGGGCGGCTACTCCACACAGACGCAGGACCACGGCTACGAGCAGACCATATCGGTGGTCGACGCGCAGACCATGCGCGAGCTGCGACGCATCGACACGGGCTGCAAGAACCTGTACGGCAAGGTGGCGCAGTGGCGCGAGTGGCTCTGCATCAATGCTGCGGGCGACATGTACAACACGCCGCCGCACACCGTGGTGCTGAACATGGCATCGGAGGAGTTCCGCGTCTTCGACTTCCCGTCGACGTACTGCTGCGCTGCGCAGGGCAGGTTCTACTGTCTCGGCTCTGCCTACTCGCACCTCACGGGCGAGTACGCCTTCTCCACGCACACCATCGCCCTACCGTCGCTCTCTGCCTCCAAGGGGCTTGCCAACTATGCCGCAGCCGAGTCTACGATTGCCTCCATGCAGTCGCCCTACGCTCTGTACATCTCGCCTCTCTCTGCCCACATGTACGCATCGGATGCCCGCGCCTACGCCACCAACGGCTATGTCTACGAGTTCAGCCCCACCGGCACACTGCTCAACCGCTACCTGCTGCGCGGCGTGAACCCCTCTGTCTTCGTAGCCCTATAGGGTATTATAGGGGGTGCACTTGTCTCAAGTGCACCTACAGAGCAGAAGGCACCAACAGAACAGAAATGCACCAACAGAGCAATGACCCACGCAACCAAAACAATCCTCCCACAGATTGCACAGATTTACACAGATTCACTGGGGGCGTGGGAGGTCCCACAGAACACACAGATTTCACAGAATTCCAAACACGCACCATCTGTGTAAATCTGTGAAATCTGTGGGAGGATACCCTCTGCCAGTCTATTCTGTGAATTCCGTGAAATCTGTGGGAGGATACCCTCTGCCAGTCTATTCTGTGAATTCCGTGAATTCTGTGGGAGAACATCTGCCAGAGCAGAAGGCACCAACAGAACAAGAGCCCACGCAGACAGAATAATCCTCCCACAGATTACACAGATTTTCACAGATTCACTGGGGGCGTAGGAAGTTCCACAGAACACACAGAATTCACAGAACTACAAACACGCACCATCTGTGTAAATCTGTGAAATCTGTGGGAGGATACCCTCTGCCAGTCTATTCTGTGAATTCCGTGAATTCTGTGGGAGAACATCTGCCAGAGCAGAAGGCACCAACAGAACAAGAGCCCACGCAGACAGAATAATCCTCCCACAGATTACACAGATTTTCACAGATTCACTGGGGGCGTAGGAAGTTCCACAGAACACACAGAATTCACAGAACTACAAACACGCACCATCTGTGTAAATCTGTGAAATCTGTGGGAGGATACCCTCTGCCAGTCTATTCTGTGAATTCCGTGAATTCTGTGGGAGACCATCTCTGCAAGTCTGTTCTGTGAATTCCGTGAATTCTGTGGGAGAACATCCTCTGCCAGTCTATTCTGTGAATTCCGTGAATTCTGTGGGAGGACACCCTCTGCCAGTCTATTCTGTGAATTCCGTGAATTCTGTGGGAGGACAAAATATTCCCACGGAACACACGGAACACACAGAACAATTTGCTTGGTTGGTGCAGCAGAGACTGCTGCACCCCCTGAAAAAACAAGAATATGAAAACAACAATGATACTCCTCGCCGCGCCCTTGCTGGCAGCGGCACAGACAACACAACACGTGAAGGTGCTCGAATACTGCCCTGCACCAGGTCAGTTCGTGGGCAAGCTGCCCGCCATCGACGCCACGATGAGCGAAGCCGACCGACTGCAGGCGTGCGAAGCACAACTCGCTGACCAGCTGCCCGTATCGCTCGGAGCCTTCGGCGGCTACATCACCTTCGGCTTCACAGAGCCGATAGCCAACACACGCGGCTCCGACCTGCGCATCCTCGGCAACGCCTACTACGCTGCTGCCGACCCCGTGTACGGCGCAGCCACCATCGGCGGATCGATAGAGCCGGGCATCGTGTACGCCGGCGTGGGCACATCGCCCGAGACAGCCGAGTGGTACGAGCTGGCAGGGTCGGAGTACTACACCACCGCCATGCCAAACGTCACCATCACCTACCAGCGACCCGATGCCGAGCAAGGCGAGCACACACTGCCCTACTCCGTGTACGACCGCTACATACCGTTCCGCGCCGAGTGGACCGACCGCAACGGTGCTGAGTGCGACACTGTGGGCTACATGATGAAGCTGACGTTCCACAACCAGTCGTACTACCCCACGTGGATAGATGCCGACAGGCTGACATTCCGTGGCTCGCGACTGCCCGACAACACCATCAACCGCGGCGGCGACGGAACGGACAGCGACAATCCGCAGAACTGGATCAGCTACCGCTACGCTGCCGATGCGTATGGCTACGCCGATGCGGCACCGACGGACGACAAGATGTACAACACGTTCGACCTCGACTGGGCGGTAGACGGCAACGGCAATCCGGTGAAGCTGACACACGCCGACTTCATACGTGTGCAGACCGGCGTACTGCAGATGTGCGGATGGATTGGCGAGCAGTCGACAGAGGTGTGCTCGGTAGAGAATCTCCACTTGCGCGAGGGCTACGACGACAACCCCATCGTCATCACACCACGACAACGCCCTACTGCCATCAACCACACAACCGCAGACGGCAACCGCCACGAGGTGGCACGCTACACCACCGACGGACAACGCATCTCGACACCAAAGAAGGGCGTGAACATCGTGCGCTACAGCGACGGAACAGTCAAAAAAGTAGTGGTACTATAGGGGGTGCACTTGTCTCAAGTGCACCAACAGAATAGATAGCACCGTTTGCTTTGTTGGTGCAGCAGAGACTGCTGCACCCCCTGAGAAAGCACACTGTATATCAAATTTTTAAGACGCAAACACACATATATATAAAGTAAAAGTCGTAACTTTGCATAAAAACAGTATAAAAACAATGGAATATAACTTCAGAGAAATAGAAAAGAGATGGCAGAGCCAGTGGGTGAAGGACAAGACTTACCACACCACCGAGGACTCTGCAAAGGAGAAGTTCTACGTACTCAACATGTTCCCATACCCGTCGGGAGCCGGTCTGCACGTAGGCCATCCGCTTGGCTATATCGCATCGGACATCTACGCACGCTACAAGCGTTTGAAGGGCTTCAACGTGCTCAACCCTATGGGCTACGACGCATACGGACTGCCGGCTGAGCAGTATGCTATACAGACCGGTCAGCACCCTGAGGTGACTACCGTGGCTAACATCGCACGCTACCGTCAGCAGCTCGACAACATCGGCTTCTCGTTCGACTGGGATCGCGAGATACGCACCTGCGACCCGAAGTACTACCACTGGACTCAGTGGGCGTTCGAGAAGATGTTCGGCTCGTTCTTCTGCAACTCTTGCCAGAAGGCAGAGCCGATAGAGAAGCTCGTGGAGCACTTCAACGAGAAGGGCACCGAGGGGCTGGACGTTGCCGAGAGCGAGCATCTGGAGTTCACAGCCGACGAATGGCGTGCCATGAGCGACGTGGAGAAGCAGAAGACGCTCATGAACTACCGCATAGCTTACCTCGGCGAGACGATGGTGAACTGGTGCGCCGGTCTGGGCACCGTGCTTGCCAACGACGAGGTGGTGAACGGCGTGAGCGAGCGTGGCGGCTTCCCTGTCGTGCAGAAGAAGATGCAGCAGTGGTGTATGCGCACATCGGCTTACTCGCAGCGTCTGCTCGACGGTCTTGACACCGTCGACTGGAGCGACTCTATCAAGGAGACGCAGAAGAACTGGATAGGCAGAAGTGAGGGCACGGAGATGCAGTTCAAGGTGGCTGGTCAGGACTTCGACTTCACTATCTTCACCACTCGCGCCGACACTATCTTCGGCGTTACGTTCATGGTGCTGGCACCGGAGAGCGAACTCGTGGCGCAGCTCACCACCGCAGAGCATAAGGCTGAGGTGGACGAGTACTTAGCGTACGTGAAGAAGCGCACAGAGCTCGACCGCATGGCAAACCGCAACGTGACGGGCGTGTTCAGCGGCTCGTATGCCGTGAACCCGTTCACCGGCGAGAACATTCCTATCTGGATCTCAGAATACGTGCTTGCAGGCTACGGCACAGGAGCCATCATGGCTGTTCCGGCGCACGACTCGCGCGACTATGCCTTCGCCAAGCACTTCAACCTGCCTATCACGCCGCTCATCGAGGGTGCTGACGTGTCGGAGGAGAGCTTCGACGCAAAGGAGGGCATCGTGTGCAACTCGCCTGCTGCAGGCAAGGAGACACTCGACGGCTTCTCACTTAATGGACTTAGCGTGAAGGAGGCTATAGCAAAGACAAAGCAGTTCGTGACGGAAAAGGGCATGGGCCGCGTGAAGGTGAACTACCGTCTGCGCGACGCTATCTTCTCGCGCCAACGCTACTGGGGCGAGCCGTTCCCGGTTTACTACAAGGACGGTATGCCGCAGATGGTGCCGGAGGACTGTCTGCCGTTGCTGCTGCCCGAGATTGAGACATACAAGCCTACAGAAACCGGCGAGCCGCCATTGGGACGCGCCAAGATGTGGGCGTGGGACGTGGAGAAACGCCAGGTGGTGGACAAGGCACTCGTGGACAACAAGACCGTCTTCCCACTCGAGCTGAACACCATGCCGGGCTTCGCCGGTTCGTCGGCTTACTATCTGCGCTATATGGATCCGCACAACGACACATGCCTCGTAGGCAAGGATGCCGACAACTACTGGCAGAACGTAGACCTCTACGTAGGAGGCTGCGAGCACGCTACGGGTCACCTCATCTACTCGCGCTTCTGGAACAAGTTCCTCTTCGACCTTGGCGTGTCGTGCAAGGAGGAACCGTATCAGAAACTCGTCAACCAGGGCATGATTCAGGGTCGCTCCAACTTCGTGTACCGCGTAAACTCGGACGACCACTCTAAGGCCCCCGTCTTCGTATCGTACAACCTGCGCAAGAACTACGACGTGACACCGATACACGTAGACGTGAACATCGTGAGCGCCGACGTGCTCGACATCGAGGCGTTCAAGGCATGGCGACCGGAGTATGCCAACGCCGAGTTCGTGCTCGAGGACGGCAAGTATATCTGCGGCTGGGCTGTAGAGAAGATGTCGAAGTCGATGTTCAACGTCGTCAACCCCGACATGATTGTGGAGAAGTACGGCGCCGACACGCTGCGTCTGTACGAGATGTTCCTCGGTCCGGTAGAGGCAAGTAAGCCTTGGGACACCAACGGTATCGACGGCTGCTTCCGCTTCCTCAAGAAGTTCTGGGCACTGTTCTACGAGAACCGCACCGACGAGTTCCTGCCGACAGACGCAGAGCCTACAGCCGACAACCTGAAGAGCCTGCACAAGCTCATCAAGAAGGTGACAGAGGACATCGAGAACTTCTCGTACAACACCTCTATCTCGGCATTTATGATTGCCGTGGGCGAGCTGGCACAGCAGAAGTGCCGCGCAAAGCAGGTGCTCGAACAGCTCGTTGTGCTCATCGCGCCGTTCGCTCCGCACATAGCAGAGGAGCTGTGGCACGCCTTAGGCAACGCTACAACCGTATGCGATGCAGCATGGCCTGTGTTCAACCCGCAGTATCTCGTGGAGAGCGAGGTGCAGCTCACAGTGTCGTTCAACGGCAAGGCACGCTTCCAGAAGAAGTTCGCAGCCGACGCCACCAACGACGAAATTCAGGCTGCAGTGCTCGCCGACGAGCAGAGCGCGAAATACCTCGACGGAAAGACAGTCGTTAAGGTGATTGTCGTACCTAAGAAGATCGTAAATGTCGTCATAAAGTAATACGGACGACTCCTTTTTCTTATATACATTAAAATAATAATGTAATAACTGTAACTCCTATGATGATCGACCGCAAAATTATCTGGCAAGAAGCGAAGGACTATTTTAACATCACTCTCGGGTTAATGTTGTACACCTTCGGGTTCACCGTATTCCTGCTGCCTTACGAAATCGTAACCGGAGGCATCGCAGGTATCGGAGCCATCGTATTCTATGCCACAAAATTTCCAGTTCAATGGACATTTTTCATAATTAATGCTGTGCTCATCGTGGCAGCACTGAAGGAGCTTGGAATAAAATTCCTTGCCAAAACCATCTATGCCACGATAGTCATAACCGTGATGCTCGACCTGGCGCAGAAGATAGTGGAGATGCCCGACGGCACCTTCTACAAGCTTATGGGCGAGGGCAACGACTTCATGTCGCTCATCATAGGATGTATGCTCACCGGCACGTCACTGGCAATAGTGTTCTTGAACAACGGCAGCACGGGTGGAACAGACATCATCGCTGCCGTAGTGAACAAACACTATAATGTATCGCTCGGCAAGGGTCTTATCATGGTCGACCTCGTCATCATCGGTAGTTGTCTCGCCATCGACTCTTTCGGTCCGTTCCCACAACGCTGCCAGATGGTAGTGTTCGGTCTGTGTACGATGGTCATCGAATGTACCATGCTCGACTACGTGATGAGCGTCCAACGCCAATCGGTGCAGTTCTTCATATTCTCGCATAAGTACAACGAGATAGCCAGTGCCATAACGAAGAAGACCGACCACACGCTGACCATTCTCGACGGTCACGGCTGGTACACGGGCAAGGAGATGAAGGTGATCTGTCTGCTCGCCAAGAAGAGCGAGTCGGTGCTCATCTTCCGCCTCATCAAGATGATTGACCCGCGCGCCTTCGTGTCGCAGAGCAGCGTCATCGGCGTGTACGGCGAGGGATTCGACCAGATAAAGGTTAAGGTAAAGAAAGAAAAGGAAAAAGAACATGAACAAATCACAACAAGCCCCGAAGAATAAGGCTATCGTCTTCGCCACCAACAACAAGCACAAGCTCTCGGAGATACGCGCCATACTCGGCGACCGCTTCGAGGTGCTCTCGCTCGAAGACATCAACTGCCACGCCGACATACCCGAGACTGCAAACACGCTTGAGGGTAATGCCATACAGAAGGCACGCTACGTAGTGGACAACTATGGTTACGACTGCTTTGCCGACGACACCGGACTTGAAGTGCCGGAGCTTGGAGGCGAGCCAGGCGTGCGCTCCGCACGCTACGCCGAGGGCACCGACCACAACTCGGAAGCCAACATGCAGAAATTGCTCGCACGCTTGGGCGACAGCAACGACCGCCGTGCGCAGTTCCGCACCGTGATAGCTCTCGCACGCCGCAACGACGTAGCCGACTACACGCTCTTCGAGGGCATCGTGCATGGCACCATATCGCGCGAGAAGCAGGGCACAGAGGGCTTCGGCTACGACCCCATCTTCGTGCCCGAAGGCTACAACGAGTCGTTCGCACAGCTCGGCATGGACATCAAGAACGGCATATCGCACCGCGCACGCGCCGTTGCAAAACTCGCTGAGTACCTCAAGTAATTTCTACTGACACAACAGCTTGGTTGGTGAGCGGTCTCCGCTGCACAAACCAAGCTGTTATACTATACCCACGGTTGGTGCTATCCACAGAGAAGAGTCTCACACTGATAGCACATAACCTTTTTAGCGTTACATTTGTAACAAACAACACAAAAATACCATACTATTTGATATTTATATCGAAAAACAGCTTTACATATCTAAAAAAATAGTACATTTGCAAAAATTAATTTAAAATCAGATATACTATAATAAAAACACTAAAAATTCAATAACATGAAACAGCCCTATTCCTTTAAGACATGGCATTCATTGATTTCAATGCTATTCGTAATGATGTGCTGCCTACCTGAGACGGTTGCAGCGCAAGTCAGTTTCAGTGACGACTTCAACTATCCGGCTGGCAACCTCCACGAGCAAGGTGGCTGGGTGCGCTATGGCAAGAATGCTGAAGACCCCATCCAGGTGCTCGACAAGCAACTCACATACGCCGGCTACAACGACAACGCACCGGCTAAGTGTGTGAAGATAGGATCTGCAAAGCAGGGCGAGGACCTCATGGTGAAGTTCACCGACAACGCCGACGGCGTGAAGAGCGGCAACCTCTACTTCTCTGCTCTCATCAACGTGGAGGCTCAACCGAAGGGCAACGTTTATGTTATGTCGTTCGTGCCCAGAACGAAGGCATCAGAGATAGCCGGAGGTATTGCGCCTACCGAGCTGGGACGACTGTACATTGGCGAAGGCGACAACGCCGACGAGGTGAAGGTGGGCATAGAGCGCGGAGCAAACAACCCTGTGTTCGCAACCTCTCCGCTGAAGCTCAACCAGACCTATCTCGTTGTGCTGCGATACGAGATAAACGCAGCCAACCCGAGACAGGACAACATCTATCTGTACGTGAACCCTACCGACTTCAAGCAGGAGCCTAAGCTGAACATGGCAAGTGCCGTCATCGACGGCGTGAACAAGACCGGCAGCGGACTGGGCAGCTATGGTCTGCAGGGCCTCGAACTGCGCCAGGGAACAACCTCCTCTGTCACTTCGCCGGAGATGTACGTGGCTTCGGTGCGCGTTTCAGACACATACGCCGGACTGTTCGGTGAGGCTGGTGTTGACACTACGCCGAAGCTGGGCGTATCGAAGAAGACTTTCGTGCTGGGCGAGGTGTACAGTGGCGACACACACGAGGAGACGGTAAAGGTGACGGGCGAGAACCTCAAGGGCGACATCACCGTAGAGTCGTCTTCGGAGGCTGTGAGCGTAGAGCCTGCCACTATCGCGGCTGACGACGCGATGAGTGCCGGTGGTGCCGAACTGAAGATAAAGGTGACATATACCGACGGCGAGCAGCACGCCACTCTGATACTCAAGAGCGAGGGAGCGGAGGATGTGCAGATAAAACTCTCGTGGACGGGCAACTCTATTCCGGAGATAGCCTCTATCAAGGCACTTTACAGTGAAGACCCCGAGGCAGGAATGACGTACAAATATACGGGCGAGGCTACGGTTACGTTCGTAGACCGTGGCGGAAGCCGACCGGTGTTCTACCTGCAGGACAAGACGGCTGCTATAGCTCTGAGCGACGACTACGAGATGCTCACCAAGACCGACTACGAGGTGGGCGACAAGATAACGGGCACCATACTCGGTGTGCAGAGCGCATTCGGCACGACCAGCGCTATGGCTCTCGGTGCTGACCTCGGCACAGTAGTGTCAAAGGGCAACGCCGTGACCCCGGTAGAGGCAACACTCGCACAGCTGAAAGCCAACCCGACAAGTTACATACAGCAGCTCGTGAAGGTGAAGAACCTGAAGTTCAAGGACGTGGCAGAAGGTGCTGTCTTCGCTGAAGGCATGGCACAACCGGTAGTAACGGACGGTGCTGAGGAGGCGAAGGTGCGCATCTTCAAGGGCACAACGCTCATCGGCAAGAGCATTCCTGCAGCCGACATCACACTCACCGGTCTGTTCACATCGAGCAAGACACTCATCATCGGTCCGCGCGGCATAGAGGACATCGCCGAGCAGCAGCCGGTAGGAGAGCCAGCCATAACAATCAGCCCTGAGAAGATAGAGCAGACTGCAGGCAAGCTGGGACAGACCGTAGAGGTGGCTACGCTGCACGTGTCGGCGAAGAACATGACCCAGCCTACCTTCTTCGAGTTGGCAGGTAAGAACGCTGACCAGTTCGCGCTCTCAAAGACAAAGATAGAGAAGGGATCTACAGAGACCGACATCGTCATCACGTACACGCCGACAGAGGTGGCTGTACACAGAGCATACGTACTCGTTACCTGCCCAAGCATAGAGGACTATGACAAGTCTATCGCCTTCAGCGCATACGCCATCGACGAGCAGAACCCACCGACGATAACACTCAACCCGCAGAAGCTGGAGAAGTTCGAAGCGAAGATTAACGAAAAGAGCGAGCAGACCATAGAGGTGACAACGGCAAACATGCCCGACTACACCTACGTAAAGGTGAAGGATGCAGGAGCGTTCGTGCTCAACAACACCATGCTCATACGCAACATGAAGAACACGCTGAAGGTGACGTTCCAGCCTAAGAAGGAGGGCACATACTCTACAGCACTCGTCTTCTCAGCACTCGGAATGGAGGATGTAGAGGTTGCCATAGAGGGCGTTGCGACCGGCGAAACGCCCGAAGAACAGAAGGAAGGCGTAGACCTCGTGCTCAGCGAGGAGAATGCGCTCAGCATGCTCGACGAGAAGTTCGACAACATAGAGCGCAACAAGCCGCTCGACATCGAAGGCTGGACAAACTCAGCACTGAAGGGAACACGCGCATGGTGGGGATTCTCATTCCTCGACTACGATGCGGAGTCGCCGAACGAGAAGGTGGCTAAGGTGACACCGTACGACTCGAAGATGGAGGCTGGCACGGGCACACCGGCACAGATGATGCTCGTAACGCCGCCGCTCGACTTCAAGAACTCTACTACAAAGGTATTCACGTTCAAGGTGCGTGGCGACTATCTGAAGGACAACCAGCCCGACCTGCTCGAACTCTGCTACATCGACATCGCTGAAGGCTCTCTCTACGTGCAGCCGCTCGCAGAATGCAAGATGCCATGCACAAAGGACGAGAGCGGAAAGTGGTTCCCGTACAGCATCGACCTCACAGGACAGCAGATTGCAGACGTGTTCTTCATGGGATTCCGCTTCACCAGCACACGCGGATGCGACAACACTGCCACATACTACATCGACGACGTGACATACGGTATCGAAACGACGGCTATACAAACCGTTACTACAGCAGAGAAGGCTCGTCTGATGGTGTACAACCTCGCAGGAAGCAAGGTTGCGGAGAAGAGCGGCTCGTCGGTTGAAGATGCTCTGCGCGGACTGCCTCACGGCATATACATCGTGAAAGCGGTGTCTGCCAACGGCATTCACACAAGCAAAGTGCAAGTGCGGTAATCGCATTACATAAACTAAAAAGGAGGCTTTTTGAGCCTCCTTTTTAGTTGTCTTAGGCGGATTCGAACCACCCCACAATTTTTCCTTTATCGGGATTGCGCAAGCTATCTTGTAGCAATATAAACAAAAACGGAGACCCTAAAAGAGCCTCCGTTTAAGTTGTCCTAGGCGGATTCGAACCACCACAAACAGAACCAAAACCTGTTGTGCTACCATTACACCATAGGACAATGCGACTGCAAAGATACGCATTTTTGTAAAAACAGCCAAACGAATTGGCTGTTTTTTTAATAATGCTGTGTGCTAATAGAAAATGGTGATAGGTCAATCAAAGGTGGTGGTAGTGTAAAGTCTGCTAAGTTTACACTACCGACAATTGAGAATTGTAGCCAATAGTAATAACTTTTTCGAAAAATGGGGTGAGATGTACCCTATAGTTATCAAATCCTGGCGCGACAACTGGGAGCGTCTTACGGAAAATTTCCAATATACTCCTGCAATCCGCAAGCTTATCTACACAACCAATATGGTTTAGGGTTATCATCGTCAGGTGCGTAAGGTAACGAAGAACAAGGGTGTGTTCCCGTCAGACACCGCACTTGAAAAGCTTGTGTATCTTGCCTATCGAGACATTAGTGAGAAATGGACTATGCCCCTGTCTAATTGGGCACTGATATCACAACAACTTGCTATAAAATTTGGAGATAGGTTCAAGATTATGCAACTTTGCCTGTGAAAGGCTCCTCTTATTTGTATGCAGATTTCATATCTGCATACAAATAAGAGGCAAAGAATAAAAAACAGAGCCGTGACACAGTTCAGTTTACACTACCGTTTTTAATAACAACTTCACCAGTCCTCAATGGAATTATAAGGTATCTCCTTGTTCCACTTTTGTATGGCACTTTTCCTAATTCGTTTCATCTCATCTTGTGCATGCTTTTTGTCGGATGCCTTAAATCCATTTTGATACTTGCCATTGGCATTTTTCATCTGCATTAGGTCTTGTGCCCATTTGTTGTAAGTATTACGCATGGAATTGTAGTTCATTTGGTCGGACATAGGACATTTGATTGCCTTTTGTGCTTGCAGAAGCATTACTTGTTGAACTATTATTTGATGTCGTATTATATGACATTGTGTTTAACGAATTTCCTCCTATAGTGTTAGCTATAGAATTAAGTATTGAGGTTGTTGTATTAGCAAACCTATCCATTCTGTCATTAAAATTAATCCGTTTTACATTTTTGTCATAATAGAATTCAAAATCTTGTAACAAAGAATGTAATTTCTTATATTTACTATTGACCGTCTTAAATGATAATGTATCATTAATTTGTTTTGCCAAATTAATGATACTTTGATAATCTTCAAGACGTTTTTCCATTCGAATCATATCTTCTTTTATGACACCATTGCGAATATCATCTTCATTGAAAAAAATAGTTTGGTCTTTTGTTCTGAAGTATTTTCCTTTCTGAATTTCTTCCATTTCTAAAATATACAGCATACTCTGAATATTTGTTGGGTCATTTTTTAGAACAAAATAAGGAGAATCATACATTATAGGAGTACTGATAAAACCATAACTGTTTACAATACTCTCAAAACCATCAACAATTGCAGTATCGCCAGAAATAGGTGTAAAACCAAAATACAATTTTCTCGGTTCACGCATATCTTTATATCGTTTGTCTAAATAACAATATTCCCAATTCCATTTTTGCATCTCTGCCCTTAAAGTTGTTGAAATGTATCCTTTACCAATATCAGACCTTCTTTTATCAACTTCTTCTAATTCTTTTTCGCTTTTTCTGTTCCACTCTTCTTTTTGTGCTAACTTTATAATACTCTTGTTTTTCTTTCTATTTCTATTAAACTGTGAATAACTTACGACTTCGTTAATGATAGTCTTACCAACAAGATCTATTATTTTGTGAGAAACTCCATCGTCTACAATAAAATAATAATTTATATCAGGCAATTTATTTTTTTTTAAGCTTCTTTTGAGGATTTTCTAAAAAGATATTATAAAATTGGAACACGGTATCATTAATTTCTTTATAAACCGCAGGTAAAATTTGAGTTCCATCAAGGCTACAAACGCCCCATTTATCATTTATCTTATATTTAGCCATTGAATGAAAAAAAGAATAAACCTTTATAAATACTAATGAGTCACAGAAAGGTTTAGTAACTTCTTTCCAAACTGTAGAAATTCCATATTTATTATTTTCCTTATATATAAACCGACCCTCATCGATAGTACCACAAATCTCATTGAATCGTGGTAGAAGACAAGGCTTACCCTTATATAATACTCCCCATTTTCCTTCGTCTTGATAAAAAGACCAACCTTCTTTTATCGTCTCTTGTGCATTTGATACTAAAAATGTGCACAGCATCATTAATAACAAAATTATTTTTTGCATAATAAATATTTTATAAATATATAGTAGCGACTCAGCCCCCCCACACTTAGGTTGTCAAATCCATAAAAATCTTTATGGATTTTAGCAAATTATGCCTCCAAAAGGTTCTTATCCCTAATTAAACACTTAAGTGCATATTCTTTTAGAGGGAGGGAAAACTGAGTTGTTACCCCATAGCCTGTTAAACATTAATAAATTAAAGATGTCCTGAACCGTGGCATGTTCCACATCTTCCTGTTCCTCTACAAATAGGACAGTCTATTAACTTTTCTGTTGAATGACCCGTGTATTGTCCGACTTCTTGCCAATATCGTTTCTTGCCACCACAGCCACTGCACTCACCTGTACCTCCACAGCTTGAGCATTTCCTTGATGAAGAACCGTAACTGCTACTGCTATTATTTCCCAAAGAACTGCCTCCGAATACGTTTGACACAGCAGCATTTGTGTTGACAATGTGGTTGATAATAATATTTCTGAATCCTTGTCGATTGGTTGAATTAGCTTCCCAATATCCATATTTGGAGATTCTCTGGAGTGCTTGCTTGCAATTTTCTTCTCCCATACCAGATCCAACTTCATAAAGCCTCTTAGCATCTGCCTTATTGACATCAGTTCCCAGACCCAATTCTTCCATTGCAGCAATAAAGAATAAAGCCAATTTATTACTACCTATAATAAAGGATCTTCTCATATGCTTTTGAATCGTCCCCATCAGCAATTGCTTTCATTCCATCAGCCAAAAGCTGTACTGGATCGTTATTTGCTCTTTCGTCCGCTTCTTTTCTCATCTGACGTCCATATTCATAAGCTTGTTGATTAAGATAGTTAGGATCTGTCATATAACCAGTACCACCACACATCATGCAGGGTATAAATCCTGCCATTGTACTCATTCCACCATATCCTGCACATCCTGTACATGGAACTTTAGGGACACTTTGTGCCGCTAATGTAATTACATTAAACAATGTTATAATTATAAATGCAATTTTCTTCATTTCTTGATATAAAAAAGAGCGTGTAACCGTTCGTTACTTGTTTACAACTTTGGTTACCGCCAAGTGACCTATACGCACAACAAGCACAGAACAGTCCACGCCCATAAGCGTGAACTTTCATTCTGCCTGTCCTCGTGCGTTGAAAATTGGCGGTATTCAGTTGTAGAGAACAAGAGCATAAAAGCTCAATATCCAAAAAGTATAGAACGGAAACGCTTAGTTAAAGATTTTGAGGCAAGCCTCAGTTTTAAGTCTCATTGTGGAAAGCAAGTTCTTTGAACTGCTTGTTCCTTAGCGTTTCATTCTTGTATTTCTATCTGTTTTTTCTAAAAACTTTAAAGTTATACAATGTGTTCTTGCAATTAAACAATAGAGCTTGTCTGTTTGTTATGCATTACCTTGCAAAAATAATAAAATTTTGAGAAACAAAGAAACTATATAAAAAATTATTGCTGTCCGCTAAAACTTTTTGAGCATAAACAAAAGGGCTGATACCATATGAGTATCAGCCCTTTTATTTATATCATTTCTATCGTTATAAGCAGTTCAACACAGTTACTTCACTGTGATGAGGTAATAGTTCTTCTTGCCACGCTGCACGAGCAGATACTTGCCGTCGATGAGGTCGTCGGCAGTAACCACCTGGTCGAACGCGCCGAGCTTCTCCTTGTTGAGCGATACGCCGCCACCCTGCACGAGCTTGCGCATCTCGCCCTTAGAGTTGAAGATCTTCACGTCGTCGCGTGTGAAGAGGTCTACAGCCGGCTGTCCGAGCTGATCCTTCGGCAACTGGAAGTGGGGCACGCCTTCGAAGATAGAGAGCAGTGTAGCCTCGTCGAACTTCTGGAGAGTCTCCTTTGTGCCCTTGCCGAAAAGGATGTTAGAAGCCTCCTGAGCGGTCTCGAGGTCCTCACGTGAGTGAACCATTGTTGTCACCTCCTCAGCCAGACGCTTCTGCAGTACGCGGCGACCCGGATCCTCATTGTGCTCGGCTACGAGCGCGTCGATAGTCTCCTTGTCGAGGTCGGTGAATATCTTGATGTACTTCTCAGCCTCTGCGTCGCTGACGTTGAGCCAGAACTGGTAGAAAGCGTACGGAGTGGTGCGAGCCGGATCGAGCCAGACGTTGCCGCTCTCGGTCTTGCCGAACTTCTTGCCGTCGCTCTTGGTGATGAGTGGGCAGGTGAGACAGTAGCATTCTGCGTCGTTGCCGAGTGTGCGGTGGATAAGCTCTGTACCGGTGGTCATGTTGCCCCACTGGTCGTTGCCACCGAGCTGCAGGCGCACACCATACTTCTGATACTGGTAGAGGAAGTCGTAGCCCTGGAGCAGCTGGTATGTGAACTCTGTGAACGAAAGACCGTCGCGAGCCTCGCCGTTGAGACGCTTCTGCACGCTGTCCTTAGCCATCATGTAGTTGACGGTGATGTGCTTGCCCACCTCGCGAGCGAAGTCGAGGAAGGTGAAGTCCTTCATCCAGTCGTAGTTGTTGACGAGCTCAGCCTTGTTAGGCTCTGTGCCGTCGAAGTCGAGGAACTTAGATACCTGCTTCTTGATAGCCTCCTGGTTGTGGTAGAGGGTAGCAGCGTCGAGCAGGTTGCGCTCCTGGCTCTTGCCAGAGGGGTCGCCAATCATACCGGTAGCACCGCCTACGAGCAGGTAGGGCTTGTGACCGCAACGCTGCAGGTGGCGCAGCATCATGATACCACAGAGGTGACCGATGTGGAGAGAGTCGGCTGTAGGGTCGGTGCCCAGATACGCAGACACCATGTTGGCATTGAGATACTCCTCAGTGCCGGGCATAATCTGCGCGAGCATACCGCGCCAGCGCAGTTCTTCAACGAAATTCTTTGTCATTATTATTGTTGTTTTTTTGATGATTGCTATTTTAGGGTGGCTTTAGGGTGGCGTTTAAGCCGCCTTTAGAGAGCGTTTAAGCCGCCTTTAGGGTGGCGTTTAAGCCGAACTAAGCCTCTTTAAGCCTTTCTAAGCCTTGGAGGACTATACTAAACCCTTCTAAGCCTCTTTAGGCCTTTCTAAGACTTTGCTAACTAAGCCATCCCCGACGGGGAGGGTTGGGAGGGGCTGTTGGTTGGGAGGGGCTTGTTGGTGGCTTGTTAGGGTACGGGGTCGTAGCCTGAGCCTCCCCACGGGTTGCAGCGGAGGATGCGCCATACGGCGAGTGCCAAGCCTTTGAAGAAGCCATGCTTCTGCAGTGCCTGACGGGCGTACTCGGAGCAGGTGGGTGTGAAACGGCACGAAGGGGGCGTGTATGGCGTGATGCACACCTGATAGAACCGTATGGGCAGGATGGCAAGCCATACTAAAGCGCGTGAGACGTAGTGGGCGCAGCGTGAGATATAGCTTGATACTTTCATTGCTGATTTGTTTCTTCGTCCGCATGCTTGCCTATTTTCTCTGCTATACGCTGCAGCAGGTTTGCAGTCTTGCGCTCCACTTCCTCGTAGCTGCGCAGGTTGCCGTCGGTCCATATAAAGCATAGCGAGAGTGCCTTGCGTTGCTCTTCGGCTTCGAGGGTGTCGATTAACACCTGTTTGTTGCGACGGTATGCTTCGCGTACGAGACGCTTCACGTGGTTGCGCTTCACGGCGCGCTTGAAGTAGCGTTTGGGCACGCTCACCATCATCTTTGCGAGCGGTTCGTGTGCGTCGGCATCCTCTGTCATAAACACCACACGCAGCGGGAAGGCAGACATCGACTTGGCTCCTCCTCCTTTGAAGAGGCGGTCGATGAGCTTCTTGCTGTTTATGCGCTCACTCTTTGAGAGCTGTTGTGATGATGTCATAAGGTGGTGTTATGTTGTTGTGGTGAGGTGGTGAGATTTGATGGTGAGATGGTGTTGTGGTGAGATGGTGAGATGGTGAGATTTGTCTATACCTATAAAAGGTAATGTCAACATCTCACCATCTCAACCCAATAACCTACTTATTATTCTCAAGATAGTAGCGGAGTGCGCTTGTCATCGACGGGTGTTCCTTTGTAGGAGCCTCGAGGTCGAGTCGATAGCCTGCGTCGGTTACAGCCTTTGCTGTGGCAGGTCCGAAGGTGGCGATGCGCACATCGTTCTGCTCGAAGCTTGGGAAGTTCTTTGTGAACGACTTGATGCCCGACGGACTGAAAAAGACGAGCATGTTGCAGTCGAACTGAGCTGCCTCCTCTTCGGTGAAGTCGTTGCTCACGGTGCGATACATTACGCACTCGGTGTGTATTAGCTTCTTCGAGTCGAGCAGTTCTTTAACGTCGCCGTTGTGTACGCTGCTCAGTGGCACAAGATACTTCTCGTTCTTGTGCTTCACCATTGTGGGGATGAGCGAGTCGAGCTTGCCGGTATTGCCGAAGAACACCTTGCGTTTACGATACTGCACATACTTCTGTATGTAGAGGGCGATTGTCTCCGTAACACAGAAGTACTTCATATCCTCGGGGATGGTGATGCGCATCTCCTTAGCGAGTGTGAAGTAGTTGTCGATAGCATGACGCGATGTGAACACTACGGCTGTGAAGTCGAGAAGACCGATCTTCTGCTGTCTGAATTCTTTGGGGCTGAGTCCTTCTACTTTGATGAATGGGCGAAAGACGAGTTCTACACCGAAGTCCTTTGCGATGTCGAAATATGGCGACTTCTCGCTTGATGGTTCAGGCTGTGATATCAGAATCTTCTTTATCTTTTTCATATTGAAGCTTTATATGTATATTCTTTATTCAGAGGGGTGCCGTCGCTATTGTCTTAGAAATTCACTTTCAAGCAGTTGACTATCGTTGTCAGCGTGCCCAAGAGAACTGCGAGAGGTGTCAGCTCAAGCGTGCAAAAGTACAAAAAATTTTGCAGAAAACCGCCCCTATGTCTAAAAAAGATGATGTAAGACTTGTAAAGGGAGAACAACTTGAAGAGCGTTATCACGAGGAATGTGCACACGAGTGTTGTGCGCACCGGCATCTTGAAGTAGGCGTTGAGCATTACGACTGGGAAGAGGCACACGCCTTCCATGGCGAGGAAGAAGAGGTACGACTTCATCCAGAACTCGTTGTTGCGCTTGTCGAAGAACACCCATCCCACGAGCCAGTAGAGCATTGTCTTGACGAGCATATAGCCAAGCATCGTCAGCGAGAGTATGCCTATCACCTGATACTGGTCGACGAGGAACGTGTCGGCAACATAGAGTTGCGTATAGAAGAAGTAGACCAATCCTAACAGCAAGCAGCTCTGCAACACGAGGAAGAACTGGAAGCGCAACTCCTCGGATGTCTCCGTCACGGTGGTCATATTCTCGCTCACTGGCGGGCGGAAGAACTCCTTCGCCTGGCGCAGTATGAAGCGTCGCGACTTGGTGTAGGCTATCAGTGCGATGCAGAAGCAGAATAATAGCAGAAGCGTGATGAGGTTGTCGCGTGCGATGCTATAGGGCACGGGGTCGCCTGCCACACCGGTGCGCCCGCCGAAGAGGTCGGGGTTGAAGTAGGGCTTGCCGGTGAAGTACGACTCGCGGTAGTACTGTGGTAGGTTGATATCGCGCCAGGAGTGTCCGCGTGTGTGTCCGGGCAGATGCAGCGTGTCGGGCTGCTGACTCCATGTTATCTCCGATGGGCGTATGTGTGCCTGGATAGCGGAGTCCTGCTGGGCAGGCGTAGCGTTCTTGGGCAGCCAGCTGAGCACCTCTGCCGGCGTTGGCTGCCAGTGCTTGCGCACGGGCTGAGCGCCGACGGGCAGTCCGTCTGCTCCAAGAACTATCTCCTCTGTGTGTATGGAGTCGGTTGTGGTCATGTCAATACTCTTTAGATTCCGAACTCCTTGCAGATATCATCCACGCGGTCGAGTTTCTCCCATGTGAAGAGTTCCACCTTCATCACCTTTGTCTCGTGATAGCGCGATGTGAATGTCTTCTCCACCACCTCGCACTTGCGGCCCATGTGTCCGTAGGCAGCAGTCTCGCGATAGATAGGCTGGCGGAGCTTGAGTGTGCGCTCGATGGCTTTCGGGCGAAGGTCGAAGAGCTTCTCTATCTTCTGTGCTATCTCGCCGTCGCTCATCTGCACGCGGCTGCGACCGTATGTGTTCACGTAGATGTTCACGGGCTTAGCAACACCGATGGCGTAGCTCACCTGCACGAGCATCTCGTCGGCAACACCTGCTGCCACCATGTTCTTGGCGATGTAGCGTGCTGCGTAGGCTGCCGAGCGGTCTACCTTAGATGGGTCCTTGCCAGAGAAGGCTCCACCGCCGTGTGCGCCCTTACCGCCGTATGTGTCGACGATAATCTTGCGACCGGTGAGACCTGTGTCGCCGTGCGGTCCGCCGATTACGAACTTGCCTGTAGGGTTTACGAAGTACTTGATGTCGTCGCCGAAGAGTGCGAGCACCTTCTCGCTGTGTATCTCTGCCTTCACGCGCGGCATGAGTATGTTGAGCACGTCGTCCTTTATCTTTGCAAGCATACGCTCGTCGTCAGAGTCGAACTCGTCGTGCTGTGTAGACACAACGATGGTGTCGATGCGCTGTGGTATGCCTTCCTCTGAGTACTCTACGGTCACCTGACTCTTCGAGTCGGGGCGCAAGTATGTCATCTGCTTGCCCTCCTTGCGTATGTCAGCGAGCACGCGCATGATGAGCTGTGCTATATCGAGCGTTACGGGCATATAGTTCTCGGTCTCGTTAGTGGCGTAGCCGAACATCATGCCCTGGTCGCCGGCACCCTGCTCCTCCTCGTCGGCACGCGACACACCGCGGTTGATATCGTCCGACTGCTCGTGGATGGCTGTGAGCACACCGCATGAGTTGCCGTCGAACTGATAATCCGACTTGTTATAGCCAATCTGGTTGATTGTCTTGCGTGCGATAGTCTGCAGGTCGATGTACACGTTAGAGCGCACCTCACCCATGATTACTACCTGACCGGTTGTCACGAACGACTCGATGGCGCAGTGAGCGCGGTCGTCGTAAGCGAGGAACTGATCTACTAAAGCGTCTGAAATCTGGTCAGCCACCTTGTCTGGATGGCCTTCTGAAACTGATTCTGAAGAAAAAAGATAATTCATTTTTCCAATTTTTAAATTTAAATAAGTGGAAAAACACCAAATTACCGCTGTCTAACCGTCGTTATCCTTTCTACGTTTCGCGTTCTTACATTCGCGGTTAGCTTTGCAGTTTTAGCATTTTTTTGTGTGGTTGCAAGCAGCCAAATTCTTCCACAGGGTTATACATATTTGTTTTCGGGTGCAAAGGTACTGCTATTTTTTGAGAGAGCGAAATAAAAACATGTAAAGTATTCAGTTTTTGTCTTTTTTTATTGCCACGCTACGACAACATTGTTGTCCTGCTACGGCAATAAAGTTTCGGTAGCGGGACAACAATGTTGTCGTAGCGTGGCAATATCAGGGGGGTAATTCCTTCGATTATTAAAGTATTCTGCCGCGGATAGAGAACTTCATAACTGGATAGACTTTAAGCCAGTCCATAACCTTCGCAATGTCGTCCTTTGTTTCTTCGTCAACAGCGTCAGTAACCTGTTTGTTCTCAAGTACGTTGTCTATATCGCCAGCATATACCTTTGGTTTGCCCTGGAACTGAGCGCCCAACTCGAAGCGGAAACCAATACGACCCTTCGGGATAAGGCGACCGAAACCAAGTCCGAGGTACGGACGAACTTTCTTTACCTTTACACCGCCCTTGATATCACCATTCTCGTCAAACGGAATGTTGTAATCGCCGATGTTGATACCATAGTCCTTAATTGCAGGACCATATTCTTCTACCTTTCCACTATGACCCTTAATTGACATCAAATCAGAACCACCGAACGACAGACCTGCCGTAACAAAGAAGTTGCCTCTATTGCCGAATGGATAGACATCGAACTTCAAGTCGGCATAGGTTCTGCCGAACTTAGCGTCAAGGCGTACTTTGTCTTCAATAGTCTGCTCGCCAGCATGCGGAATCTCGCCAACGTACTCCACGTCAATATTTTCGTGGAACTTGATGTTCGGGAAGATGTTTAAACCTGCGCGCACCTGCACATATTGTGTCAATGGTATAGCTACGTCGAAGCCGAGACCCTCTGTACCATATCCTACACCTACGCCTATGCGATTTGCCAAACCGAATTTATTCTTTTTCTTTGCTGGCTCTTCCTGTGCCGAAACAGTAGTCACAGCAAACAAAGCAAGAATACCTAATGCTAATGTTTTTAGAGATAAGTTCTTCATACACTTGTTAGTTTTTTATTTATATGCTGCAAATGTAGTAAAATATTTCACATGAAACAACTTTTATATAACTTTTTTAAACATTATGACCAATTTTCTTGTTTTTGTTAAATATCTTACATATATCGTATCTGCTGAATTGTGTATTCTTTAAAATAGTTGTAACTTCGCATTGCGATAACAACATGCTTAACAATTCAATAGGTACACACATTATTTATATATGAAATCAGACAAGAAAAAAGATGCATTACTCTCGATGATACGCCTGGGCAAGCCTATGACACTCGGCGAGCAGGCTCGATTGGTAATGTTTCTCGCCACACCGGCTATACTTGCGCAACTTACGACGACGATGATGCAATATATTGACGCATCGATGGTGGGCAGTATGGGTGCGGAGGCATCGGCTTCTATCGGACTCATGGAGACCACTATGTGGCTGCTGGGCAGCATCTGCTCGGCTACGGCAGCCGGCTTCTACGTGCAGGTGAGCCACCAGTTGGGCTCCAACGACCCTGCACGTGCTCGCAGCACGCTGCGTCAGGGCATCATGTCGGTGCTCGTGGTGAGCGCGTTGCTCGGATTAGTGTCGCTGGCGGTGAGTCCGTTTCTGCCTACATGGCTCGGTGGCAACAGCCATATAACCCCTACCGCCTCAGCCTACTTCGCCATCGTAGCCACGGCTCTGCCCATCTTCCAGTTCTCAATATTCGGAGCCGGAATGCTCCGCAGTTCGGGCAATATGGTCGTGCCGAGCGTGATGAGTGTGGTGATGATGTCGCTCGACGTGGTGTTCAACTTCTTCCTCATCTTCCCCACCCGACCCGTGGAGTTGTTCGGCACACAGATAATGATGCCCGGCATGGGCATGGGCGTAATGGGCGCGGCGATAGGCACGGTGTCGGCTGAGTTAGTGGCTGCCTCCATAACGATGTACATTCTCTGTTTCCGCTCCAAAGAGCTGTCGCTGCGCATCGACACGGGACGCTTTCTGCCTACATGGGGCGTAGTGAAGCGCGCACTGCACATCAGTCTGCCGATGGGTCTGCAGCAGACCATCATGTGCTCGGCTTACGTGATGACGACCATTATCATTGCGCCGCTTGGCACCTTCGCCATAGCTGCCAACTCGTTTGGCGTAATCATCGAAAGCCTCTGCTACATGCCGGGCTACGGCATCGCCGACGCTGCAACGACACTCGTCGGACAGAGCATGGGTGCCGGCAGGCACGAGCTGATGAAGCGCTTTGCATGGCTGTCGGTGGGCTTGGGTGTGACGGTGATGGCGGTGATGGGCGTTGTGATGTACGTCGGAGCGCCGGTGGCTATGGCTATGATGACGCCGGCTGAGGAGGTGCGCCGCTTGGGCGTGGAGGTGCTGCGCATAGAAGCGTTCGCAGAGCCTATGTTCGCCGCTGCCATCGTGAGCTACGGCGTGTTCGTAGGCGCAGCGAAGACGCTCGTGCCGAGCATAATGAACCTCGTCTCTATATGGGGCGTGCGCATATCGCTCGCTGCAATGCTTGCACCATCAATGGGGCTGCGCGGTGTGTGGATAGCCATGTGCATCGAACTCTGCTTCAGAGGCTTAATCTTCTTGGTAAAACTCAAATTCTGGAACATTCAAACTTCATGCAAATATTATGGAAAAGATCAGTAATAAGGTTTTCGGCGGAGAGCGTCCGCTCTTCGAAATACACAACGTGGAGCTCGACCACGTACGTATCACTTTCGGCGAATCGGGCGTTAAAGAGTGCAGTAACATAGTATGCCGCAACTGCTACTTCGAGGGCAAATACCCGCTGTGGCACGTAAAGGGGTCGGACATACGCAACTGCTATTTCGCTCCGGGCTCGCGCTCGGCGATATGGTACTCTGACGATATGCACATGAAGGACTGCGTGATAAACGGTCCGAAGTTCTTCCGCGAGATGAAAAATCTGTCGCTTAAGAACGTAACCGTGAACGATGCCGACGAAACGTTCTGGGGCATCGACGGACTGACGCTGGAGAACGTGGTGCTGCACGAAGGCACGTACCCGTTCATGCACTGCCGCAACGTGAAGGTGGACGGACTTGTATCGGACGCGAAGTACGTCTTCCAGTACTCGCGCGACATAGAGATTCGCAATGCGAAGATAGACACAAAAGACTCGTTCTGGGAGGTAGACAACGTGACGGTGTACGACTCGGAGCTGAACGGAGAATTCCTCGGATGGCACTCGCGCGGACTGCGTCTCGTCAACTGCCATATATCTGGCAAGCAACCGCTCTGCTACGCCAAGGACCTGGTGCTCGAGAACTGCACGTTCGATGCCGAATGCGACCGCGCGTTCGAGTATTCTACCGTGCAGGCTGACATACGCGGACATATCAAGAGCGTAAAGAACCCTGCGTCAGGACGCATCGTGGCTGACAGCATAGGCGAGATTATACTCGACGAGAACATCAAAAAGCCGGCTGACTGCGAGATTCTGACGCGTGCATAAGCATACATAAAAAGGACGTAAGCTATGGAATACGACTTTTCAAGCCCAACTGAGCGACGCGGTACCGACTCGTACAAATGGGATTCGGCGCCAGAGACTGACATCATTCCGCTGTGGGTGGCAGATATGGACTTCGAGACCTTCCCCTGCATCACCGAAGCCTTACAGCGACGCGTGGCGCACGGCATATTCGGCTACACACGTGTGCCTGAGGCGTACTACGAAGCAGTGTGCAACTGGTTCGGTAAGCATCACGGATGGCACATCAACCGCAAGGATATCATCTACACGTCGGGCGTAGTGCCGGCTGTGTCGGCGGTTATCAAGGCGCTTACGCTGCCCGGCGACCAAGTGATAGTGCAGGGACCGGTGTACAACTGCTTCTTCTCCTCAATACGCAACAACGGATGCGAGACGGTCTCCAACTCGCTTATATATAATAAGGAGGAACTGCGCTACGAAATCGACTTCGACGACCTCGAACGCAAACTCGCTCACGAACGCGCACGACTGATGCTGCTCTGCAACCCGCACAATCCGGGCGGATGCGTGTGGACGCGCGACGAACTGACACGCGTGGCGGAGCTTTGCCGCAAGTATGGCGTACGCGTTGTGTCGGACGAGATTCACTGCGAACTGACGCTCTACGACAACGAGTACGTGCCGTTCGGTTCGCTGCCCGACGAGCTGAGCCACGATTCGATAACCTGCTGCTCGCCGTCGAAGGCGTTCAACACCGCCGGACTGCAGATTGCGAACATCGTTTGCCGCGATGCAGAGGTGCGCAACCGCATCGACCGCGCCATAAACATCAACGAGGTGTGCGACGTGAACCCGTTCGGAGTGATCGCCCTGCAGGCTGCTTACAGCGACGAGGGCTACGAATGGCTCACACAGCTGCGCGCATACATTTCAAGCAACTACGACTTGCTGCGCGAACGCTTCGCTCGCGAACTGCCCAAGTGCAAGGTGATGCGCATGGAGGGCACGTATCTGGCGTGGATAGACTGCTCGGAACTGCATATCTCGTCGGACGAAATAGAAGAGATGCTCATGCACGAGAACAAAGTATGGGTGAATGCGGGCAGCATGTACGGCACTGAAGGCGCGGCGTTCATACGCATAAACATGGCTTGCACCAGCGAACTGCTTAATGAAGGCATAACGCGAATTGTGAACGGACTCGGCGACAAATAAAAAAACGTAGGAGCCTACGGCATTCTTGCCGTAGGCATAGCAATAAATCGTAATAATATGTACTGCATATAGTGGCTACGGCAGGAATGCCGTAGCCTCCTAATAAAACAAGCCCTATACAAACATCGTTGTATAGGGCTTGTTTTTATTGTATAAGTAACAATTATCCTACCTGCGAACCAGGCTTAACGTTGCCTGTCACGGTGGTTACGTTCAGCGTTCCGTCGAAGTTTACGGCAGAGAGAATCATACCCTGGCTCTCGATGCCCATCATCTTGCGCGGAGCGAAGTTGGCTACGAAGAGCACATCCTTACCGATGAGCTGCTCAGGCTCGTAGTAAGCTGCGATGCCTGAAAGGATTGTGCGGTCAACGCCAGAGCCGTCGTCGATGGTGAACTGCAGGAGCTTCTTCGACTTCTTTACCTTCTGGCAGTCCTTGATATGACCAACGCGGATGTCGAGTTTCTCGAATGTGTCGAAGTCTACGTTCTCCTTGATAGGTGCAGCAACGTAGTTGGCAGCCTCGTTAGCCTTCTTTGTGTCCTCGAGTTTCTGGAGCTGAGCATTGATAGCCTCGTCCTCAATCTTCTCGAAGAGCAGCGCTGGTGTGCCGAGCTGATGACCCGGCTTGAGCAGCTCTGTAGAGCCGAGCTGTGCCCAATCGGTATCGGTAACGTTGAGCATCTCGCGCAGACGTGCCGAGCTGAACGGCAGGAACGGCTCGAAAGCAATCTCGAGGTTAGCCACGAGCTGCAGAGAGAGGTAAAGTATGGTCTTTACGCGCTCCATGTCGGTCTTTGCTACGTGCCACGGCTCGCAGTCGGTGATGTACTTATTACCGATGCGTGCGAGGTTCATAGCCTCCTTCTGTGCGTCGCGGAACTTGAATGTGTCGAGCAATGCCTCCACCTTCTGCTTCACGTCCTTGAACTCCTCGATAGCCTTGAGGTCTACCTCCTGAAGCTCGCCGCACTCGGGCACTACGCCGTTGAAATACTTCTTTGTGAGCTGCAGGGCGCGGTTGACGAAGTTGCCGTAAACAGCCACCAGCTCGTTGTTGTTGCGATCCTGGAAGTCCTTCCATGTGAAGTTGTTGTCCTTTGTCTCAGGCGCATTAGCTGTGAGAACATAGCGCAGAACGTCCTGCTTGCCGGGGAAGTCGACGAGATACTCGTGGAGCCATACAGCCCAGTTGCGCGATGTAGAAATCTTGTCGTTCTCGAGGTTGAGGAACTCGTTAGAGGGTACGTTGTCGGGCAGGATATAGTCGCCGTGAGCCTTCAGCATGGTCGGAAAGACGATGCAGTGGAACACGATGTTGTCCTTGCCTATGAAGTGGACGAGGCGTGATGTGGGGTCCTGCCACCACTTCTGCCACGGTCCCCACTTCTCGGGCTGTGCGTCGCAAAGCTCCTTAGTGTTGGAGATGTAGCCGATTGGCGCGTCGAACCATACGTAGAGCACCTTGCCTTCTGCTCCCTCTACCGGTACGGGGATACCCCAGTCGAGGTCGCGTGTCATAGCGCGCGGCTGCAGATCCATGTCGAGCCACGACTTGCACTGTCCGTACACGTTCGGACGCCACTCCTTGTGGTCTTCAAGAATCCACTGCTTCAGCCAGTCCTGCCACTTGTTGAGTGGCAAGTACCAGTTCTTTGTGGCTTTCTTCACGAGTCCGTGACCCGGGTTATTCTTGTTTGTAGGGTTGATAAGTTCCTCGGGTGAGAGTGTTGCGCCACACTTCTCGCACTGGTCGCCGTAAGCGCCTTCAGCGCCGCAGCGCGGACATGTGCCTACGATGTTGCGGTCGGTGAGGAACTCGCCAGTCACCTCGTCGCAGAACTGCTCTTCTGTCTTCTCCACGAGCTCATGCTTGTCGTAGAGCGTGCGGAAGAAGTCGCTCGCGAACTTATGGTGAATCTTCGATGTAGTACGGCTATAGATATCGAACGAAATGCCGAAGTCTTCGAACGATTTCTTGATAAGGTTGTGATAGCGGTCTACCACCTCCTGAACCGTGATGCCTTCCTTGCGTGCGCGGATTGTCACGGGCACACCGTGCTCGTCGCTACCGCCGATGAACATCACTTCCTGCTTCTTCAGGCGCAGATAGCGCACATAGATGTCGGCAGGCACATACACGCCAGCCAAGTGGCCGATGTGTACTCCACCGTTGGCGTACGGCAAAGCCGCAGTCACAGTGGTGCGTTTGAACTTGTTCTCTTCCATTATATTATGTGTTTTTTAATTTCATCTGCAAAGTTACTGAAAATCGTAGAAAAATACAAAAAAGCGCAGCTCCTTTATGGAGTTGCGCTTTTATTATAATTATGTAAGCGATGTCTGTTACTTCACCTCTACGGCTTCGAGAGCAGCCTCATCGTGCTTGATCTTGCGACCGAGTGTGAGGTAAGCCACCGGAGCAGCCATGAAGATAGAAGAGAGTGTACCGAAGATTACACCGAGCAACATTGCGAACGAGAAGCTGCGAGTGCTCTCACCGCCGAAGCAGAAGATACAGAGCAGCACGATGAGTGTTGAGAACGATGTATTGATAGTACGTGCGAGGGTCTCGTTCAGCGACTTGTTGAAGAGCTCCTGCAAATCCATCTTCTTGTGGAGTGTAAGGTTCTCGCGGATACGGTCGAACACAACCACCTTATCGTTGATAGAGTAACCGATAACGGTAAGGATAGCACCGATGAAGGTCTGGTCGATCTCGAGAGAGAACGGCACTACGTCCCAGAGGAGTGAGAAGAATCCGATAACGATTGTTGCGTCTACGGCGAGGGCTACTGTAGAGCCTACTGAGAACGCTACGTTGCGGAAACGTACGAGGATGTAGACGAAGATGGCTGCGAGGGCAAAGAGCACGCTGATGATAGCACCGTGTGTGATGTCCTTAGCCACAGCCGGACCTACCTTTGTAGACGATACGATTGAGCCGCCTGCGCGTACGTCAGGGTTCTTGAATGCCTCAACGCTGCCCTGAGTTACGAGACCAGCGCCGTGGAGACCCTTGTAGAGGATATCCTCTACCTCGTTGTCGATAGCGGGGTTGTTCGACTCAATCTTGTAGTTGGTAGAGATACGGATTGTCTTGCCGTCTGTACCGAGTGCGAGAGCATTAACTGTTGCGCCCTTGAAGAGCGGTACGAGGGCTTCCTTCACCTGCTCAGGCTCTGTCTGCTTCTCGAGCACCACTACGTAGTTGCGACCACCAGTGAAGTCGATACCCTTGCTCAAACCACGTACGAAGAAGCTGCCGAGCATGATAAGGATTACGACGCCGAACACTGTGAATGATGTCTTATATGACGACATGAACGCGAAGTTCTTGTTCGCCATAAAGTTGCGTGATACGCGTGTAGAGAAGTTCTGCTTTGTCCACTTGTCGTGCTTCAGACGATTCTCGTAAACGAGGCGTGTGAGGAACACTGCGGTGAAGAACGAGCAGCAGATACCGATGATAAGTGTGGTAGCGAAACCGCGGATTGGACCTGTACCGAACACGTAGAGGATGATACCTGTGATGATTGATGTCAAGTTAGAGTCGAAGATGGCTGAGAAGGCGTTGCTGTAACCCAGCGAGAGTGCCTGCTTGGTGCCGAGACCCTTCTTGAGTTCCTCCTTGGTGCGCTCGTAGATAAGCACGTTGGCATCCACCGCCATACCGAGGGCGAGCACAATACCGGCGATACCTGGCATTGTAAGAGCTGCCTGGAACGATGCCATGATACCCATAGTGAAGAAGAGGTTGAGGAGGAGGGCACCGTTAGCTACCATACCCGGGATGAAGTCGTACATCACTACCATATAGATCATCAAGATGATGAAGGCGAAGATGAACGAGATGAAGCCCTGCTGGATTGACTGTGCACCGAGTGTCGGACCTACCACTTCCTCCTGAACGATGTGTGCCGGAGCCGGCATACGACCAGACTTAAGAGTGTTAGCCAAGTCCTTTGTATCTTCGATTGTGAAGTTACCAGAGATAGACGACTGACCGCCAGAAATCTCGCCGTTTACGCGCGGAGCAGAGTAAACTGTACCGTCGAGTACGATAGCGATTGCCTTGCCTACATTAGCCTTTGTGAGGGCTGCCCAGCGGCGTGCACCGTCAGAGTTCATTGTCATTGAAACCTCAGGCGAACCAGTAAGGTTGTTGAACTGGTCCTTAGCGTCTGTCACTACGTCGCCCTCGATAGGAGCGCGACCGTTGCTGGTTGTCACCTTAATGGCGTGAAGCTCGTAGATATTCTTTGCCTGAATACCGTCAGCTGGCTTAGCACTCCAAAGGAGACGGCAGTCAGCGGGGAGTATCTGCTTAGCAAGAGCCGAGTAGATAATCTTGTTTACCTCTGCTGTATCGCGTGCCGAAGCGTAGCCTACGAGGCTGAGCGCGCCGTTGCCAGAAGGCTGGAGCACAGAGAAGAGCGGGTTCTGCTTCTTGGCCTCAGCCATAGTTGCTGCGTCGTCTGCCTTAGCGTCCTTCTTTGTCTTGAACGCTGCCTTTGCCTTAGCTTCTACCTTCTCGGCTGCTGCTACTGCTGCTGTGTCGGTAGCAGCCGAGTCGGCTACTTCCTCCTTGGCACCAGAGCGGTGGTTAGCCTCGCGCTGGTTGAGCTGTGAGAGGTAAGGGATGATTTCGTCTGAGTTGTATGTCTCCCAGAACTCAAGGTTTGCGCTACCCTGGAGGAGCTTACGCACGCGCTCCGGCTCGTTGATACCCGGCATTTCTACCATGATACGGCCCTGCTGACCCTCGAGCTTCTGGATGTTAGGCTGTACGACACCGAACTTGTCGATACGTGTACGTACGACGAGGAACGAGTTATCGATAGCTGCCTGCACCTCTGAACGGAGCACCTTCTCTACTTCCTTGTCAGAAGAGTTAGGCGACACCTTGCCCTGGAGCTGCTGTGTAGCGAAGATCTCTGAGAGATGACGTCCCGGAGCGTTCTTCTTGAAAGCGTTGACGAAGAGAGTGATGAAGTCGCTCTGCGATACTTCGTGCTCTGCGCGAGCCTCTTTCATCGACTTAACGAAAGCTGCGTCTACCTTGTGGTCGGCGAGGTTCTCGAGTACATCAGGAACGCTCACTTCAAGGATGACGTTCATACCGCCTTTAAGGTCAAGACCGAGACCGATCTGTGTTTCGAGACACTTCTGATAAGAGTAGATGCCAAGATACTTCACGGAGTCCTTGTAGTCCTGCTGTGCGATAGGATCCTTTATCTTCGCAGCCTGGCTGTCATAGTACTTTGTGGCAGCCGAGAACGAGAGATAGAAGATACTTGCAAGCGTCAAAAGGACGGCTGTTACAATTACAATACCTTTGTTCTGCATTTTTTTGATTTATTTTTTGTTATTATTATTTTTTCGCTGTGTATACAGATAGCGTGCAAAGTTACAGATTTTTTCAGTTAAACCGAAATTTATAGCTTTATTTCTTTGTTTTGCAGAGGTTTAAGAGTTTAAAACACTTATAAAAGTCCAGTTTTTTAAATATTTTTATAATATATAAGGTGAAAAAGCACTTTCTAAAGTGGTGCCATCCCCCCTATGCTCATTGCTATTTTACCCTTTGCAGCTTACATACAATCGGATAATGATCGGATGCACTTATGCTATTATCCACCTTGCATTCATAGGGTTTCCAATGGTCGGAGCACATGATGTTGTCTATGCGCACGTAGAAAGCGTTGTAGTGGTAAGATATACCAGGACCATTCGCCGTAGCTACATAACAGTCGGTGAGTTCTTTAGCTAAACGTTGACGGGTGTAGGATATGGGCGAATCGTTGAAGTCACCTGCAAGGATTATGCTCTGATGCTTATGATGCTCTATGTATTCAGCCACAGCGTCTGCCTGTGGTCCACGTTTCGCTGACGACTCGCCAAGCAAGTTCCACAGGCGATGTGTTTCCTGTTTTGTTTCATCGCTTTCCATGTCACCTTTCAACATCGACTTAAAGCGTGTACGGTCTTCGGGCGACAATCCTGTAACCTGGAAGTAGGCTACAATAACAAGCGTAGTATCCTTTTCACCTGTCTTTAGAGCATAAGATACGGCGTTATATGTATCCTCTTCGGTGGATATATATTCCTCCCCTACTATCGGCAACTTACTGTATATACCGACAGCATCGCCTCCTTTGGGATTTTTCGAGCCACTATACTTTCTGTAAGGATACTTCACGTCCATCAAAGAGTCTATCTTCACACGCTTTGCCCATTGTACATCAGCTTCCTGCAAGCAAACGATATCAGCGTCCTGTTCCAACATATAATCGGCTATAGCGCATGGCTGCGACAAGTCGGTCCACGTAGAAAAGCAGAATACGTTGTACGACATTATCTTCAACGCATCCTCAGGAGCCGAAGACGGAACATTCAGCGGAACATAAGTGCGCACCGGACCGAAACATACTATCATTCCGACTAACGAGATGAGTGCCCCACGCTTACAAAACAACAACCAAAAGACGAGAAATGCTGTATTAAGCAGCAAAAACAAGGGGAATACAAGCCCAATGTTAGCTATCAACGGATGAGCCGTAGGGTTAACCCTGTCGCTGTATCCTATAGCTAACATAAAGAGCACCGTCACCACATTGAATGCGGCGACGATGCGAAAGATTATTGATTTTATATTTTTCAAAGCGTGTAAGTCTGTTTTTTATTTTCTGTTACTTGCATCGAAGAGTTGCTGTTTCTCTTCACGCGTTAGCGACTCGTAACCATTACGACGTATCTTATCCAATATCTCGTCCATTCGCTCCTGCTCTGCCTTGCGGCGTGCGTTGTAGTCCCAATCGCTCTCATGGCGTGTATTTGCACTATTAGTAAACACACCGCCACGATCTTTGCGCCCCGTGCGACGCTCCCACGAGGCACGCATAGAGTCGAAGAACTGCTGTCCGCTGCGACGACTGTAGCGAATGTCGGGGTGGTGTCGCCAGTAGCGAATGAGGAAGAAACCGAACACCATACCGCCCAAGTGAGCCAGGTGAGCCACTCCGTCGCCCGTAGAAGAGTAAGCCATGAACAATTCTATCGCAGCATAACCCATCACAAACCACTTTGCCTTGATAGGCACAGGCAACGGGAATATAAAGATGCGCTCCTCGGGATAGAGCATACCGAAGGCGAGCAGTATGCCGTAGACAGCACCCGATGCACCCACGGTGGTCCAAAGGTTAAGGAAGGCGGCATTGGCATTAGCCACTTTCATTGTCTGAGCCAATGTGAAGTGAGGAAGTTGTTCGCTTGCTATAAAATAGAACTGTGCAAACTGTGCCAACTCCTGAAACAGACCTGCGCCTACTCCGCACACTATATAATAAGTGAGAAACTTCTTCGGTCCCCAAGTGCGCTCAACGATACAACCGAACATCCACAGCGCAAACATATTGAAGAAGATATGACTGAAACCGCCGTGAGCGAACATGTATGTAAAGAGCTGATAGATGTGGAAGTCGGGCGCAAGAAAGAAGTGCAGACCTAAAACATTGTTGAGGTCTATACCCATATTTCTAAACAAATAAGTGGCTAAGAATACCACTACATTCACAATAAGTAAGTTTTTTGTTATCGTTGGAATATTATTCATATCACATTTATATATATTTGTAAACATCGCATCGTTAGAGTGGCAAAATTACGAAAAATCCACGTAAAAAGGCATAAAACAGGCTCTTCGCGCTTTTTTTTTTAATTAATTATGCACTTTTTTCTGTTTTTTGTTTGATTTATGAAAGGAAAACTCTAAATTTGTCACTGAAATAGTGTGAGTTACACATTTTTAGCTCTTCAAACTCAGAGAAAACTAACATTTATAAACAATTTAAATACAACAGAATTATGAACAAGACAGAATTAGTAGAGAAGATAGCAGTAGGTGCTGAACTCAGCAAGGCTGACGCAAAGAAGGCTCTCGAAGCTGCAGTAGAAGCAATCAAGACAGCTCTCGTTGAGGGTGACAAGGTACAGCTCATCGGCTTCGGTACATTCAGTGTTAACGAGCGCCCAGCTCGCGAAGGCATGAACCTCCGCACTCGTGAGAAGATTCAGATTGCAGCAAAGAAGGTTGCTAAGTTCAAGGCAGGTGCCGAGCTTTCAGACGCTCTCAACTAAGCCAAACCAATCAAAAACCAACGTTTTCGTTAAGCCAAATGAGCAGAACCGAGCTTGCTCGAGTTATGCCATGGCGAGAAAACGAAGGATGAAATCCAACATAAAAAGACAGCTGAGACTTACCTCTGCTGTCTTTTTATTATTATAGGAGTTAAGAAGCTATTCATATCGTTAATTAAACATAATTAAATACAGTTGTCTTTGTCGCAAACAATATAAGTGCGTATCTTTGTAGCACATTATTATGTACACGTACACGCATTAAGCGTGTGTAATAACACTAATAGATATATCAATTAATATTTTCATACAAATTATGCAGAAAAACAATCTTCTTTTACTGTCTGCAGCTACAATGCTGTTCATGACATCTTGTTCGAAGCTTGGACCGCTCTCAGCGGACAACTTCACAGTTATCCCTAACCCACTTGAGGCAAACGCAGGCGATGTTCCAGCTACAATCAACGGAACATTCCCAGAGAAGTACATGAAGAAGAAGGCTGTTGTCACAGTTACTCCAGAGTTGCGCTACGCTGACGGTCAGGTAGCTAAGGGTCAGAGTGCTACTTTCCAGGGTGAGAAAGTAAAGGGCAACGATCAGACTATCTCTTACAAGGTAGGTGGTCGCTACACAATGAAGTCTAACTTCAAGTACGTTCCAGAGATGCAGAAGAGCGAGATGTACCTCACATTCGACGCACGCATCGGCAAGAAGCAGTTCGACGTACCTGCAGTGAAGGTAGCTGATGGCGTTATCGCTACATCAGAGCTCTACAAGAAGACTCTCGTTTCTGAGAGTGGCTGCATCGCTCCTGACGCATTCCAGCGCGTAAACGCTGCTAAGCAGGAGGCTAACATCAAGTTCCTCATCAACCAGGCTAACATCCGCAAGAGTGAGCTCAAGAACAACTCTGTTAAGGAGTTTGTAGAGTTGCTTAAGAAGATCAACGCTGACAAGGAAGGCTACAACGTACAGAACGTAGAAATCCAGGCTTACGCTTCACCAGATGGTGGCGTTAAGTTCAACGATAAGCTCGCCGGCAACCGTCAGAACGAGTCAGAGAAGTACGTTAAGGGTACATTGAAGAAGACAAAGGTAGACGCAGCTATCGACGCTCACTACACAGCACAGGACTGGGACGGTTTCCAGAAGCTCGTTGCAGCATCTAATCTTCAGGACAAGGAGGTTATCCTCCGCGTGCTCTCTATGTATAGCGACCCACAGGAGCGCGAGCAGCAGATCCGCAACATGTCTGCAGGCTTCCAGGAGCTTGCTGACGGCATCCTCCCAGAGCTTCGCCGTTCACGCCTCATCATCAACTATGAGACAATCGGCCGTAGCGACGACCAGATCAAGGAGCAGTACAGCAGCGACGCTACTCAGCTGAGCGTTGACGAGTTTCTCTACTCTGCTACTCTCGAGGAGTCGGCAGCTAAGAAGGAGGAAATCTACAAGAAGACAACAGAGGTTTACCCGAACGACTACCGCGCTTACAACAACCTCGCTGCTCTTGCACTCGCTAAGGGCGACGTAGCAGCTGCTAAGCAGTACGCTCAGAAGGCTACTTCTCTCGGTTCATCTACTCCGGAGGCACAGGCTAACCTCGGTCTCATTTCGCTCATCGAGGGCGACGTACAGGGTGCAGAACGTCAGATTGCTAAGGCTTCTGGCTCTGAGAACGTACAGTCGGCTCTCGGCGCACTCAACATCGCTAAGGGCAACTACGCTCAGGCTGACAAGGACTTCAACAAGCAGAACACAAACACTGCAGCTCTTGCTCAGATCCTGAACAAGGACTACGAGGGCGCTACAAGCACTCTTGACAAGGTAGCTAACCCGAACGGTATGACCGACTACCTCCGCGCTATCGTAGCTGCACGTCGTGGCAACAAGTTCGCTGCTAACTCTTACCTCAAGGAGGCTCTCCAGAAGGATCCTTCTTTGAAGGAGTACGCTGAGAAGGACTTGGAGCTCTCTCTTCTGAAGTAAGACGTGGCAAGACGTTTTAAATAATTAAAAATAAATGAAGGCTGAGGGTTATTGCTCTCAGCCTTCTTATTCTAACTTCAGTTCATACGACTAAAATGAACAAAACAATTATAGCGACATTACTCGCCCTGATTATGGTGTCATGTGGAACCGATAGTCGTCATTTCGAAATCGACGGCAGGCTCCTAAACCTTAATCAGGGCGAGTTTTATGTATATAGCCCAGATGGCAACCTAAAGGGTATCGACACTATAAAGGTGCAAGCAGGACGCTTTACATATAAGGTGGAGTGTAAGAAAGAGATGACACTGATGATTGTGTTCCCCAACTTCACCGAGCAACCCGTGTTTGCTGCACCAGGAAAGAGCGTAGACATAAAAGGCGACGCTTCACACCTGAAAGAGATGAAGGTGAAAGGCACAAAGCCGAACGAACTGATGAACCAACTGCGTGAACAGATTGCAAACGCCTCACCCAACGAGATACAGAAATACGCACGCCAGTTTGTAGAGGATAATCCCGAATCGATAGTGAGCACATACGTCGTGCGCAACTTCTTCCTGCAGAAGGAGCGTCCCGACTTCGCCACTGCACGACAGCTGATAAACCTCATGCTTGAACATCAACCCAAGAACAACTCTCTTAAGAGTCTACAACAGAGCATAAACAACCGCACAACGCTCACCACAAACAGCCGTATTCCGAAGTTCGCAGTTTACGACATCAATGGCAAGCCGGTGAACAACGCCACACTCTCCACCGCTGGCACAACAGTAGTGGTGGCATGGGCATCATGGCACTACAATAGTATATCAATGCTACAGAGCATGGCACTACTGCAGAAAGAGACGAAAGGAGAGGTCAAGGTGGTGAATATATGTCTCGACTACTCGCGCGCTGAATGTCGCAGAATACTCAACGCAAGAGAAATAGAAGATGTCATTACCATCTGCGACGGCAAGTCGATAGACGGCGATGTGTACAACCTCCTCGGCATGTCGAACATACCCGACAATATAGTCATCGAAAACGGAAAGGTGACGGCAACAAACCTCACAATCGAACAGCTAAACAAGAAACTTAGAAAGTAGTAACAAGAAACTAATGAAACGTTTACCGACACTTCTTACCGCGGCACTTTTGCTGCTAACGACCGCTAACGCTAAGGCACAGGTCAGCGCACATATCGACTCGCTACTATTCGAGAACAGCCACCGCATCGACTCTGCCTCGTGCGGTGAGCTGCGACTCAACTTCGACGCTCTGTGCTTCTTCCGCGACAATGAGTATAAGGGATGCCTCTCGAAGGGATACACGCTGCCTGGCTACCGCCTGCAGCCCACGGTGAGCTATCAGCCACTGAAGAACTTGCGCGTGGAGGTGGGCGTTAGTATGCTCCACTATTGGGGTGCAAACAAATATCCTAACCTCAACTATAGCGACATAGCAACATGGAAGGGCGACCAAACACAGACGGGCTTCCATCTGCTACCGTTCTTCAACGTGCAACTGGCTGTGAGCCGAAACTTCAACCTCATACTCGGTAATATATATGGTGGGGCGAACCACCGACTCATCGAACCGCTCTACAATCAGGAGAACGCTCTCTCGGCTGACCCCGAGATGGGCGTGCAGATGCAGTGGCAGACGAAACCGCTCGACTTCGACGTGTGGGTGAACTGGGAGAGCTTCATATTCGACAAGGACACGCATCAGGAGGCGTTCACCTTCGGACTGTCAACACGCTTCAAGGCTAACCGTCCAGAGCGACGCACGCATGTCTACTTCCCCTTGCAGGTGGTGATGCAGCACCGCGGTGGCGAGATAAACCCTGACGCCGAACAGCGGCAGGTGAAGACATGGATGAACGCAGCGGCAGGTGTCGGCGTAACGATACACACCGACAACTCTATTCTTACGCGCCTGAACGCAGAGGCTGACGTGGCTTACTATCGACAGATGACAGGTGCTCTCCTACCCTTCGACAATGGCAAAGGTGTGTATCTGAAAGCGGAGGCTGACATCTGGCGCTTCTGTCTGCGCGGTGCCTACTGGGACAGCTCAAAGTTCATCTCTGTCTTCGGCAACCCTCTCTACGGCTCGGTGGGTATACACAACCGCGACTTCCAGATGCAGCGCAACCGCACCGTCTGTGCTCAACTGAGCTATGCACAAGAACTCGGTAAGGGGTTCTCATGGGGCGTGCAGGCTGATGTGTTCAACACGCTGCCCACGGACAACTTCGTCGTTGGCGACAAGGTGTATAACAATAATAATAAGGTGAGTCTTGCGGCTGGCATCTATCTGCGCGTAAAGCCGTCGTTCCTGCTGAAGAAGTTTTAATGGGGGCACTTGTCTCCCACATAGGAGGGTATGGCATCCCTGCCATACCCACGCAGCCTGCTACAGCAATGTTCTCCCACAGAATTCACAGAATACACAGAAGTTTATTGTTGAGAAGGAACTCCCACAGATTTCACGGATTTACACAGATGGTTAGGCTGCGTAGTGGGCTCCCACAGAATACACAGAATTCACAGAAGTTTATTGCCGAGAAGAAACTCCCACAGATTTCACGGATTTACACAGATGTAAGCAAAATGTTCTGTGTGTTCCGTGAATTCTGTGGGAGTAAATATCTGTGTAAATCTGTGAAATCTGTGGGAGAATATTCTCTGCCAGTCTGTTCTGTGAATTCCGTGAATTCTGTGGGAGTAAATATCTATGTAAAGCAGTGAAATCTGTGGGAGAATATTCTCTGCCAGTCTGTTCTGTGAATTCCGTGAATTCTGTGGGAGTATTATTCTGGCTGCGTGGGTATGGCAGGGATGCCATACCCTCCTACAATTCAGTGGGAACCACTCCTTAGGAAAGCTCAAGCATTCGCTCTATTGGCTTAACGGCATCCTTGGCGATAGATTCGTCCACAGTCACCTCCGGAAGCTCGTAGCGCAGCGTATTGTATATCTTGAGCAACGTATTCTTCTTCATATACTCGCATTCGTTGCAAGAGCAGCCTACCCCACCCTCAGACACCTCCGGCGGAACCGGATAGAATGTCACGTCGGGACAGCAGCGCTGCAACTCGTGCAGGATGCCAGCCTCGGTAGCTATGATGTATTCCTTCGTCTCCTTATGTTCCTTAGCATAATCGAGCATCGTAGCCGTAGAACCCTTCACGTCAGCCACAGCCAGCACCGGCGCCTTACACTCCAGGTGAGCCATCACCACAGCCTCCGGGTGCTCCGCCTTCAGCTTTACGATAGCCTCTACCGAGAACTTCTCATGCACATGGCATCCGCCGTTCCACAGCAGCATATCGCGACCCGTAACACTGTTTATATAGTTGCCTAAGTTATAGTCGGGACCGAAGATGAGCTTCTCGTCCTTTGGCAGACTGTCCACCACCTTCTTTGCGTTGCCCGAGGTGACCACTACGTCTGTGAGTGCCTTCACCGCAGCCGTCGTATTCACGTAGCTCACCACCTTATAGCCAGGATGCTGCTCCTTGAACGCCTTCAGGTCCTCCGCCTTGCACGAGTCGGCAAGCGAGCAACCGGCAGTGAGGTCTGGGCACAGCACCTTCTTCTCCGGCGAGAGCAGCTTGCATGTCTCAGCCATGAAGTGCACACCACACATCACGATGATCTTCGCATCGGTCTTCGCAGCCTTACGAGCCAATGCCAGCGAGTCGCCGATGAAGTCAGCCACCTCCTGCACCTCACCCATTGTATAATAGTGAGCCAGCACCACAGCGTCCTTCTCTTCACACAATCGACGTATCTCTTTTTTCAAGTCAACGGATTCATCAACCGCTTCGTCGATGTAACCCTTCTCTTTCCAATCGTTGTTCATATTTTTTTTAGTTGACGAGTAAACAAGTAGACAAGTTGACGAGCGGACAAGTTAACGAGTAGACTACTTACCAACATCTCTTTATATATCTATTTCTTTTTATTTTTTAAGAAAAGAAAAAGATTATGAGTATGATATACTGTTAGTACGTTGAAAACTTTCTACCTATTTCTTTGGTTATTTCGTTATAAACCTGTAAGACATCATTATCAACAGGTTTTGTTAATATTTTCTCTTTGAAAATGAGTTATATATGTTAGTTATACACAAAAGTGCTATTACACCTGCAAAGTTAATAAGTTTATATCTTTTTCTCTTAAAAACCTGTGGAAAACTTTAGAATATTAATTTGATAACGCACACAGTTATCCACATCAACCCCACTCTGCCTGTCCGCCTGTTGATAACCGCTAAGTTGTTAACAGTGTTGTTAGTAAGTTATCAACAGGTTATCAACAGATTTGTGAATAATAACAGGAGGTGTGTGCTAAAACTCGAAATGAAGACATAGGAGGGTATGGCATCCTTGCCATACCCACGCAATTTGCCATCAATAAGGCAGTGTGACTGCACGTAACCATCAATACGGCTGCGTGGGTATGGCAGGGATGCCATACCCTCCTATTAACATTGTTATCAACAGGCGTGTTAATAACTTTCTGTTGGTTTTCAGTGTTTTATATATGTTATTAACAATATCAACAGGCGAAGCGTTGTTTTTATGTTGACACGGTCGTTTTATGGTGCGAATGAACTTGTTAACTATATCAATTCGCTGTCCCAGCACCATCTTTCCACATCTTTCTTAACAACAGGTGTTGATAATTTATTGTTGTATATCAGCCTGTTACCTGTGTTATCCACATTATCAACAATGTACATGGTGTTGTCATGCTATAGCATACCTATTGCTGCCTGAGATTACTATAATTGATGCGGTGTAAGAGTGTTGCTGATGTTGGGTTGGGGTGTCGTTAATGTTGGGTATAACTGTAGCTAATATTGTTTATAACTGTAGCTTATGTCATCGTGCACCGAACGCCGTCCAATCGGACGGCGTTCGGAATCTGATCGGATGGCGGACGGAATCTGATCGGACGGCGTACGGAATCCGATAACAAAACATGATGTTTCGAAGTGCGAAAGTGTTTATTAAACATAGTTATCAACGTGCTTGTGGATAACATTACATTAGCTATTAATTAGTTACGTAGTTATCAACAGGTTGTTGATAATTGTGAATAACTCGCTAATTTAGGAGGCTATGGCATCCTGCCATAGCCACGCTACCCTCCTGTGCACAACCCGCTACCCTCCTGTGCGCAATCACGCTGCCCTCCGGTGTATAACGCTACCCTCCTGTGCGCAATCACGCTGCCCTCCTGTGCATAACATAGCTCTCCCGTACACGCCTTTTTCCCATCTCGCTACACTCCTGTACACGCCTGTAAGTACTCCTGTACCTACTAACTAACGTAGTTATACACATGTTTGTTGATAACTAAGAATTGTTAATCAGTCTGTTATAGAGTTATCAACAGGTTTTGTAAATTGTGGATAACTGGTTGTTCTGTGGTTATTTGGTTTTTATATCGTGTGGTAAAAAGTATGGCTTTATTATGTTTATTTTATACTAATAGGTGTGTTAGATTAGTCTTGTGCATAAAAATACATCTGTTTAAAATAAATTAACAAAAAAAAACATCTATTCATTAATAACCCTTTAATTTTGCAAATGGTATTTTTATACAATTACAAAAATTTAAATTTATTGTCTATGAAATCATTAAAGGTAATGGCAGCTCTCTTGGTAGCTGCAGCAATGACAAGCTGTTCAGCAGTGAACCCACTCGCTGCAACATCAAACACAGTAGGTACAAAGTGTGGTCAGGCTTCTTATCCAGTATTCCTCAGCGTTCTGACTTTCGGTGGTGACGCAAGTATTAACAAAGCTGCTAAGGAGGCAGGTATCAAGAAGATTTCTCACGTTGACGTTAAGACAACAAGCATCCTTGGTCTTTACGGTACAAAGACAACTTACGTTTACGGTGAGTAATCACTAAGATGTAGTTTCGGTTAAATGAAATTTATAGGAAGGATAACCAACAGTAGTAGGTTATCCTTCTTTTTTTAAAATAGATGATAGATGAGAATATTTCTATTGATGATAATGCTTGCAACTGGCATTGCCGGTACGAGCGCACAGTCTGTTTCGAACCGCTTGAATCCCTTCTCTACAAAAAAGGGAGATGCTTATTTTATTGGTAATAAGAAGCTGAGCGAGCGTAGCAAGGACATTAAGCGATTTGTATTCGATATGACTTATGTGTCTCATTGTGACTCGTTGACCATGAACTTCACTGTTGTTTCGCCTAATCGAGAAGATATAAGCCGCTTGTCCGTGAGCAACGGTACGTTTACGACGGAGGCTTCAGATGTAAAGCTTTTGTATCACGAAACGAAGGGTAGCAACTTCGTTGTGCGTACAACTGCCCAGTTGAGCTACAAGGACATAAAGAAGCTATACACATCAGCGACACCGGTTGTATTCACATTTACCGATACGGCGGGCAGAACAAATACAGCCACTTATTCCACTGGAGACTGGAAAAAGGAAAAGGCTGTGTTCGAGAAAATATTCTATACAATAAATATATAACAAGATACAGTAGTTCTATATGAGAAAACTTTTATTGATTTTGTGCATATTCACTCTTATGTCGTGTACTAAGGAGGTTAAGATAAGTCAGCTGGTATTCAACAAGAGTCTCACCGTAGCGTATTATGGTGAAGAGCCTTTCAGTGGAAAGGCATGGTCTGAAGACAATAAAACGGTATGTATGACTTTTGAAGAGGGAAAGGTTACATTGATAAAGGTGTTTCATGCAAACGGCAAGGTTGCGGTTGAAGGAACCGAATTTCAGGGTGTAGGCAAAACCTATGACGAGCAAGGCAACAGTATCGAATTGCATGAGTTTGTTAAGGCTTATCCTGCTATAGTCAACGAAGTGCAGCATATGGCAACCAATGTATTGTATGACGAATCGTTGAAGTAGGAAGGCGTAAGTATATATTGCTGTTCGGTAGAACGAAGAAAGCCCGAAGTCCAGTAGATCAGGACTTCGGGCTTTCTTTATCCCTAAGGCTGTTACTTCTGCATTTCGTGCAGTTTCTTGTAGTAGCCGCCAAGTGCGATGAGTTCTTCGTGTGTGCCACGCTCCACAATCTCGCCCTCGTGCATCACGCATATTTCGTCGGCGTTCTTGATGGTAGACAGGCGGTGGGCGATAGCCACCGTCGTGCGCGACTTCATAAGGCGTTCCAGCGCGTCCTGCACGAGGCGTTCGCTCTCGGTGTCGAGTGCCGATGTAGCCTCGTCGAGGATGAGTATAGGCGGATTCTTCAGTATGGCGCGGGCTATGCTCACACGCTGTCGCTGTCCGCCTGAGAGACGTCCGCCACGGTCGCCGATGTTGGTGTCGTAGCCATGCTCAGTCTGCATGATGAACTCGTGGGCGTTGGCTATGCGCGCCGCCTGCTCAATCTGCTCCTGCGTGGCACTCTCCACGCCGAACGTGATGTTGCCGCGGAACGAGTCGTTGAAGAGTATCGCCTCCTGGTTGACGTTGCCGATGAGCTGACGCAGGTCGTGTATGCCGAGATCCTTGACGTTGATGCCGTCGATGAGCACCTCGCCCTCCTGCACGTCGTAGTAGCGCGGAATGAGGTCGACGAGTGTCGACTTGCCCGATCCGCTCTGTCCGACGAGAGCCACGGTCTTACCCTTCTCGATGATGAGGTTGATGTCGCGCAGCACCCACTGCTCGCCGTAGCGGAACGATACGTGGCGGAACTCTATCTGATGCTCGAATGAAGCGATGTGCTTCGGCTGCAGAGGTTCCTTGATGGTGTTCTCCGCCTTCAGAATCTTGTCTACGCGCTCCATTGAGGCAAGACCCTTCGGAATGTTGTAGCTCGCCTTGGAGAACTCCTTCAGCGGGTTGATGATGGAGTAGAGCATCACGAGATAATAGATGAACGACGGGCCGGAGAGTATCTTGTTGTCGAGCACCAGTATGCCGCCCACCCAGAGCACGATGATGATGAGCACCGTGCCGAGGAACTCGCTCATCGGGTGCGCCATCTGCTGGCGTATGTTCACGCGCTGCACGGCGTCGCGGTATTCGTTGTTGATGTTCGAGAAGCGTGTGTTCATCTTGTCCTCTGCGCAGAACGCCTTCACGATGCGCAGTCCGCCGAGCGTTTCCTCCACCTGCGACATAGTGTCGCTCCAGAGCGACTGCGCCTTGATAGACTTCTTCTTGAGTTTTCTGCCCACGCAGCCCATGAACCATCCGAAGATTGGCACGAAGACGATGGTGAAGAGCGTGAGCTGCCACGAGATGAAGATGAGCGCTCCGAAGTAGAACGTGATGAGAATAGGGTTCTTGAAGAGCATGTCGAGCGACGACATTATCGAGCTCTCTACCTCCTGCACGTCGCCCGTCATACGCGCTATGATGTCGCCCTTGCGTTCGTCGGAGAAGAAGCTGAGCGGCAGCGATGTAATCTTGCGGTAGAGCTGGTTGCGTATGTCGCGCACCACGCCTGTTCGCACAGGTATGATTGTAGCCGACGAAAGGAAGTATGCACCCGTCTTGAGGAACGTGGTGAAGGCGAGGAACAGACCGATTACGAGTAGGGTAGTGGTCGGTCCGACGTTGGCGATGAGCTGCGTCACGTAGTAGTCGGCGTTGTTCGACAGCACCTCCTTTATGTTGTCGAAGCTCCACGGCATGAGATGTGTAGCACTGCCTGCGCCTTCTGTTCGGAAGAGTATCTGAAGGATGGGGATGAGTGCTGCGAAAGAGAAGATGTTGAGCACAGCCGACAGCACGTTGAACGTGGCTGTCAGCGCGATGTACTTCTTGTATGGCGGCACGAAGCGCCTCAGTACCTGTAGAAATTCTTTCATGTCTTTATTCTGATGTAGTGCCTGACGGTGGGTTTATTCTGCTATAGTGCCTAACAGCGTAGCCGATGTGGCATCCGTTATCTTCACCATGACGCGGTCGCCGATGCGGTATGTGCCCTTGTCGAACACCACCGCCTTGTTCTGCTCGGTGCGTCCCATGAGCTGCTCGCGCGAACGCTTCGAGTATCCCTCTACGAGCACCTCGAATGTCTTGCCGATGTCCTTGCGGTTCTGCTCTGCGCTCACCTCTGTCTGCAGGCTTATAAGCTCGTTGAGGCGTTCTATCTTCACCTCCTCCGGCACGTTGTCGGGCAAGTGCTTTGCGGCGTATGTGCCCGGGCGTTCGGAGTATTTGAACATGAAAGCCGAGTCGAACTGGCACTCGCGCACCAGCGAGAGTGTCTCAGCGTGGTCCTCCGGTGTCTCGTCGTGATAGCCCACGAAGAGGTCGGTAGAGAGTCCGCAGCCGGGTATGATGCGGCGTATTGCCTCCACGCGCTCCAAGTACTGCTCGCGTGTGTACTTGCGGTTCATCAGCTTCAGTATCTTTGTCGAACCGCTCTGCGCCGGGAAGTGGATGTGTTTGCAGAGGTTAGGCTCTTCGGCTACGGCGTACAGGATGTCGTCGGTCATGTCTTCGGGGTTGGATGTGGTGAAGCGCACGCGCATATCGGGCACGCTCTGCGCCACCTTGTGCAGCAGTTCGGCGAACGAGCAGCCGCCTTCGATGCGCTTTCCGGCAGGCGTGAGTCCGTAGCTGTTCACGTTCTGTCCGAGCAGTGTCACCTCCTTGAAGCCACGGTCGTGCAGGTCGCGCACCTCGCGCAGGATGCTCTCCACGTCGCGTGAGCGTTCGCGTCCGCGAGTATAGGGCACGATGCAGTAGTGGCAGAAGTTGTTGCAGCCACGCATGATGCTCACGAAACCGCTCACGCGGTTGCCGCCGATGCGCTGCGGCACAACGTCGCGGTAGGTCTCGGTGGTGCTCAGTTCGATGTTCATGGCGTTCTGTCCGTTCTCGCACTGCGCAATCATGTCCGGCAGATTGAGGTAGGAGTCGGGACCGCAAACGAGGTTGGCGAAGTGATTCTGTATGAGGTCTTCGCGCACACGCTCAGCCATGCAGCCGAGCACGCCGAGTATGAGCTCGCGTCCCTTCTTCTTCTCTGCGTGCAGAGTCTCAAGTCGTCCGTATATCTTGTTCTCTGCGTTCTCGCGGATAGAGCAGGTGTTGAGGAAGATGGCATCAGCCTCAGCCTCGTTCTCGCACAGTTCGTAGCCTGCCATCTGCATGATGGAAGCCACTACTTCTGAGTCTGCCACGTTCATCTGGCAGCCGTATGTCTCGATAAAAAGTTTCTTCATTTATATAATTATGTATGTTTCAAGTGGATATAACGCTGCAAAGTTACGAAAAAAATAATAAATAGAGTTATAATTATTAGATAGTGAGATGCTTATAAATAATCTGTTGTGTTTTCTTATGAAATTATAAAAAATAAAAATACTGTTTGTGGTATTTGTTTTTAATTTGTATTTTTGACCAAAATATGATTTTAGTGACTGTATGAATAAAAAGTAATTATAAATGAAAAGGCTACACGAATTATTTGGTTTCTCTTTTTATATAAGTGGACTTATAACGTATATCGTAGGAGTTAGTTGGATGATTTATATAGCTTGGATATTTTTTTTTCTATATGCTTTCAGTACTGTTTTTTTAATATATTCTCATAAGCAAGAGACGGGAAGTTATAAACAAGCTTTTAAAAAATATTTAGGTGAATTATTTGTAATATTGGGTCCATTTATACTTTGGATAATATTTACAATTATTGATTGCATAATAGTAACTGTATGAATAAAAAGTAATTATAAATGAAAAGGCTACATGAATTATTTTTTTACTCTTTTTTTATAAGTGCACTTACAAATCGTACCTGCAGAGTTCATTGGATGGATTATATAGCTGGGATATTTTTTTTCCTATATGTTTTTAGTACTGTTTTTTTAATATATTCTCATAAGCAAGAGGCAGGAAGTTATAAACAAGCTTTTAAAAAATATTCAGGTGAATTATTTGTAATGTTGTTTCCATTTATAGCTTGGATAATGACTATAATTATTGATGCATAATTCATTGATTTGAGTAGAACTCAATGGTATATAGTTGCGTATTTACAATAAAAACAATGCAAATTGTAAGAATAATTAGTATTTCTACAATTTGCATTGTTTTTATTTTTGTTAGCAAAGAATATCTTTAAAAAGACAGACTTAAAGTTTAAGCCTTTCCAAGAACTGCTTTGCAACCTCCCATATCACGATGCCTGCCGTCACGCTGACGTTCAGCGAGTGTTTTGTGCCGAACTGCGGTATCTCAAGACATCCGTCGGCGAGGTCTACCACCTCCTGGTGCACGCCTTTCACCTCGTTGCCGAATACCACGGCGTAGCGGCGGTCGGTGTCCAGTTGCAGGTTCTGCAGCTTCGTGGAGTCTTCTACCTGCTCTATTGAATAGACGAAAACGCCCTCTTTCTGCAGTTCAGCCACCGCCTCGGTAGCCGTTTCGAAGTAGCGCCAAGCCACGGAGTCCTCGCCGCCGAGTGCCGTCTTATGTATCTCGGGGTGGGGCGGAGTAGCGGTGATGCCACAGAGGTAGACCGCCTCAACGCGGAAAGCATCTGAGGAGCGGAACACCGAACCTACGTTGTGGAGCGAGCGCACGTCGTCGAGCACCACGATGAGCGGCAGCTTATTCGCCTCGTGAAACTCGTCTACTGACAGACGCTGCATTTCTATTGTTCTGAGTTTGTGCATTATTCTTTGAGTATATTTGTCTTTAGAAGTTACGAAAAGAGTGTAATTTATTGGAAATGAGCATTGGGTAATCGCTCATA